>AACY020304114.1_pt1 | contig 20035 bp, 19 predicted proteins | sample 267378 | NCBI WGS metagenome assembly AACY02 (sample SAMN02954345, study PRJNA13694) | marine metagenome | biome: aquatic; feature: ocean; material: water; isolation source: isolated as part of a large dataset composed predominantly from surface... | reverse complement strand
CCCGCGGCCTCCTCGAGGATCGCGCGCCGCGCCTGCGGCTTGGCGTTGACGAGCTCCGAGATCCGGCCCTGACGGACCAGCGCCGGCGAGGTGGAGCCCGTCGCGGCGTCGGCGAACAGCATCCGCACGTCGCGCGCCCGCGCCTCCTTGCCGTTGACGCGGTAGGCGCTGCCGGCCTCGCGCATGATGCGGCGCGCGACCTCGAGCGTCTCGTGCTCGTTGAAGGCGGCGGGGGCGCGCCGGGCGCGGTTGTCGAGCAGCAGGGCGACCTCGGCGAAGGCGCGGGCGGGGCGCGAGGCGGCGCCGGCGAAGATCACGTCCTCCATGCCGCCGCCGCGCATCGCCTTCGCCGAGCTCTCGCCCATCACCCAGCGCAACGCCTCCAGCAGGTTGGACTTGCCGCAGCCGTTGGGGCCGACCACGCCCGTCAGACCGGGCGCGATGGTCATTTCCGTCGGATCGACGAAGCTCTTGAAGCCGTGGAGCCTGAGCTTTGTGAACTGCACGCGTCCGCCCGCCCGCGCCGATTCCGGAAGCCCCGAGCCTAGTGGGCTGCGGCGCGCGGGGTCAACGAGGTCCGCAAAGATGTGGGGGCTCGACGGCGGGAGCGCGCAAAATCTGGTGAGCGCGGAGGGCGCGGGCGCCTCAGGGGACGCGCGCGCGCAGGGCCGGCTCGTAGATCGCCTGCGGCGGCGCGTGAAGCCGCGCCTTCGCGCCGAGCGCGATCCGCCCCGGGCGCTCGACCCAGGCCGTCACCCCGCGCTTTCCGCGCGCATGGACGGGGAAGCGGGCCCCGTGGCCAGGATGCGCGGCCTCGATGGCGTCCGCTGGATGGCGGCAGGGGGCGTTCTCCATGTCGACCACGAGGCCCACCCCGCTCTCGAACACCAGCCGCGACGACGGGGGCACGCGGGTGAAGGACGGCGCGCCCTCCACCACCATCGACGCGCCGAGCCATTGCGGCTCGATCCGGTCGAGCGCCAGCGCCGCGGCGATCTCGGCGAGCTCCTCGGCCGAGACGATGGTGACCTGGCGGACGTTCCGGATCTCGGCGCCGACGGGATATTGCAGCTTCGTGCGCGTGCAGGCGGCGCGGGTCAGGCCGCCATGGGCCTCGCCCTCGAAGCCGTCGAACGTCGCGTCGACGGCTTCGACCGGCTCGGAGGCCAGACCGCGCCCCCGGTCGCGGACGAGCCCGAGCCAGACGACCCGCACCCAGATATCCGTCGGCATGAGAACCGGCATCGCGTCCCTCTCCATCCGTCCGCCGCCCGGCGCGGCCCGCGCCCGCAGCCTCGATCATGCTTGGTTGCGGCGCGCGCTTGAAGGCGCGACCGCGCCGCGCATCACGTCGCGCCCCGCCGGCGCGGCCCGCGTGGCCCGGCGGACATGGCGAAAATCGCGGCGCCGTCGCCGGGGCGGCCGCGGCGTCGGACTGGATCGGCGCCGGGCGGACGACGCAGACCGCCAGGGCGGCGCGCGGAGGCCACGGAGTCGTGCCGCTCCTCGAGCAGTACTTGCGCGATTTTGATACGATCTCGTCAAAATTCATCACCTTCCGCATCGGTGCGCGCGATTCGTCTGGGTATGCTCGGGGACCGGACAGGGAGGGCCCGCTGCCTTGAAAAGCGGCGCCCCAAGCGCTGAGGAGCAAGAACATGAAAATGGGTTGGGTTCGCGCCGGCCTCGCGGCGGTCGCGATCGGGGCGGTTCCGCTCGCGGCGGCGGCGCAGCAGGCCGGCGGCTCGATGGTGTATCTGGTGCAGCCGGAGCCGCCGACGCTGGCGGGGTTCATCTCCACGTCGGGCCCCATCGGCTTCGTCGCGCCGAAGATCTATGACGGGCTGTTCGATTACGGGCCCGAACTCGAGATCACGCCCTCGCTGGCCGAAAGCTACGAGGTGTCGGAGGACGGCCTCACCGTCACCTTCAATCTGCGCCAGGGCGTGACATGGCATGACGGCGAGCCCTTCACCTCGGCCGACGTGCAGTACAGCGTCATGGAGGTGCTGAAGAAGTTCCACCCGCGCGGCCCCAACTCCTTCCGCGAGGTGGTCGCGATCGACACGCCGGACGACCACACCGCGATCTTCCGGCTGGAGAATCCCGCCCCCTACATGATGCGCTCGCTCTCGGCCTACGAGTCGCCGATGCTGCCGAAGCACATCCTCGAAGGGCAGGACGTGCGCAACGCCGACATCGCCAACGAGCCGATCGGCACCGGGCCCTACAAGTTCGTCGAGTGGCGCAAGGGCCAGTACATCCGCATGGACAAGAACGAGGATTACTGGCGCGAGGGCCTGCCTTACCTCGACCGCATCGTGGCGCGCTTCGTGCCCGACGCCTCCACCCGCACCGCGGCCATGGAGAACGAGGAGGTCATGTACGCCGGCCTCGGCGCGATCCCGAACATCGACGCGGTGCGGCTGCGCGACGAGCCGGGCTTCGGGGTCACCACCGAAGGCTACGGCATGATCAACTCGATGGCGCTGATCGAGTTCAACACCCAGGTCGAGCCCTTCGACGACCCCGCGATGCGGCAGGCGATCTCGAACGCGATCAGCCGCCAGTTCATCATCGACAACATCTTCTTCGGCTACGGCAAGCCGGCGACCAGCGCGCTGTCGTCGAACTTCGCGGCCACGGGCCTCTACGCCGGCCCGCAGGCGAACTATCCCGCCGACGCCGACCCGGACGCGGCCATCGCGATCCTCGACGCGGCCGGCTACGCGCCCGACGCCAACGGCGTGCGCGCCAGCGTGACCCTCGACCTGATCCCCTACGGCGAGAACTGGATGCGGACGGGCGAGTACATCAAGCAGGCGCTCGGCGACATCGGCATCGAGGTCGAGCTGCGCTACGAGGACGTGCCGACCTGGCTGAAGCGGATCTACGCCGACTACGACTACGAGTTCAACGTCAACTACTTCTACCAGCTGGCCGACCCGGTGCTCGGCGTGCATCGCCACTACGGGACCGACCAGATCCGCCAGGGCACGCACTTCGTGAACGGCACCCGCTACTCCAACCCGGCGATCGACGAGCTGCTCGCCGCCGGCGCGCAGGAGCCGAACGCGGAGCGGCGCGGCGAGATATACGCCGAGATCCAGGAGATCCTCGCCGAGGACATGCCGGTCGCGAATCTCTTCGAGATGCAGTTCCTGACCGTCTACAACGAGAAGCTGAAGGGCCACGAGCTCTCCGGCATGGGGCCCTACGGCTCCTTCGAGCAGGTGTGGATCGAGGACTGATCCGACGCCATCCGCGCCGGCCCGGCCCGGGCCGGCGCGACCGACGGGGGACCGCCGATGAGCCACGCTTCGCGCCGCCTGCGCTACGTGCTGAAACGTCTGCTGCAGGCGATCCCGATCATCTTCGCGATCGTCGTGCTCAACTTCCTGCTGCTCCAGCTCGCCGAGGGCGACGCGGTGGACGTGCTGGCGGGCGAGGCGGGCTCGGCGACGCCCGAATACATGGCCGAACTCCGCGCCAAGTTCGGCCTAGACCAGCCGGTTCCGGTGCAGCTCGCGCGCTACGTCGCGAACGTCCTGCAATTCGATCTCGGCTACTCCTTCCGCCACGACATGCCGGTCTCGCAGCTCGTGTTCGACCGGCTCGGGGCGACGCTGCTGCTGATGGTCAGCACGATCCTGCTCGCGGTCGGCTTCGGCGTGCTGCTCGGGCTGCTGGCGGCGACGGGGCTCAACACCTGGCGCGACAGCGCGATCTCGATCTTCGCGCTCATCACCTACGCCACGCCGCTGTTCTGGGTGGGGCTGATGCTGATCGTGGTGTTCTCGCTCAATCTCGGCTGGTTCCCGACCAGCGGGATGGAGAACCTGACGATGTTCTACTCCGGCTGGGACCGGGTGGTGGACATCGCCCACCACCTCGTCCTGCCGACGATCACGCTCTCGCTGTTCTACCTCGCGCTCTACACGCGGCTGATGCGCGCCTCGATGCTGGAGCAGGCGGGGCAGGACTACGTGATCACCGCCCGCGCCAAGGGGCTGACCGAGCGGCGGATCGTCTTCGCCCACATCCTGCGCAACGCGCTGCTGCCGGTGGTGACGATGGCGGGCGTGCAGGTCGGCGCGCTGATCGGGGGCTCGGTGATCGTCGAGTCGGTCTTCGCCTGGCCGGGGCTCGGGATGCTGGCCTTCGAGGCGCTGTTCTCGCGCGACCTGAACCTGCTGCTCGGCATCTTCCTGCTCTCGGCGCTGCTGGTGGTGGCGGTCAATCTGGTGGTGGACCTGATCTACTCGTCGCTCGATCCGCGAATCGAGGTGTCCTGACCATGGCGTTCTGGAGGCTCTTCCGCCGCAACCGCTCCGCCGTGCTCGGCCTCGCGCTGCTCGCGCTGGTGCTCGCGCTCGCCGCGGCGGCGCCGCTGATCTTCCCCGGCGACCCCTTCGCCCTGGTCGGCCAGCCGATGTCGCCGCCCTCCGAGAACGGCTTCCTGCTCGGCAGCGACCAACTGGGGCGCGACGTGGCGGCGGGGATCGCGCATGGCGCGCGCACCTCGCTGATGGTCGGGCTGGTGGCGACGCTGGTCGCGGTCTGCGTCGGCGCGGTGATGGGCGCGCTCGCCGGCTATTTCGGCGGCTGGATCGACGATCTGCTGATGCGCGTGACGGAGATGTTCCAGACCATCCCGTCCTTCATCTTCGCCATCCTGCTGGTCGCGATCATGAAGCCCTCGATCGAGAGCGTCGTGATCGCGATCGCGGTCGTCTCCTGGCCCGCGGTCGCGCGGCTGGTGCGGGGCGAGTTCCTGAGCCTGCGCTCGCGCGAATTCGTGCAGGCCTGCCACACGATCGGGATGGGCGACATGCGGATCATCCTCGGCGAGATCCTGCCGAACTGCCTGTCGCCGATCATCGTGATCGGCTCGCTGATGGTGGCGACGGCGATCCTGATCGAGAGCGGGCTGGCCTTCCTCGGCCTCGGCGACCCGAACGTGATGAGCTGGGGGCTCCAGATCGGCTCGGGCCGCACGCTGCTGCGCTCGGCCTGGTGGGTCTGCACCTTTCCGGGGATCGCGATCCTGCTGACGGTGCTGGCGATCAACCTCGTCGGCGAAGGGCTGAACGACGCGCTGAACCCGCGGCTGAGGGAGCGGACATGACCGACGCGGCGCTGCTCGAGATCCGCGATCTCCACGTCGCCCTGCCCGCCGGGTCGCAGCGCGCCCATGCGGTCGAGGCGGTGAGCCTCGGCGTCGCCGCCAACGAGATCCTGTGCGTCGTCGGCGAGAGCGGATCGGGCAAGTCGCTCACGGCCCGCGCGGTGATGGGGCTGCTGCCGGCGCCCCGCGTCCGGGTCTCGGCCGGCGAGATCCGGTTCCTCGGCGAGGATCTGGTCCGGGCCTCCGCCGCGCGGATGCGCGCGATCCGCGGCGCCGGGATCTCGATGATCTTCCAGGAGCCGATGACCGCGCTCAACCCGGTCATGACCATCGGCCGGCAGATCGACGAGGTGTTCCGCCACCACGCGAGGATGCCGGCGAAGGAGCGGCGCGCGCGCGCCCTCGCGCTGCTGGAGGACGTCCACCTCCCCGACCCCGCGCGCATCGTCTCCGCCTATCCGCACGAGCTTTCGGGCGGCCAGCGCCAGCGCGCGATGATCGCGATGGCGCTGGCGCTCGACCCGAAGCTGCTGATCGCCGACGAGCCGACCACCGCCCTCGACGTCACGACGCAGGCGCAGATCCTGAAGCTGATCAAGGAGATGCAGGCCGCCCACGGCACCGGCGTGCTGTTCATCACCCATGATTTCGGCGTGGTGGCCGACATCGCCGACCGGGTCGCGGTGATGCAGCACGGCAAGGTGGTCGAGACCGGCCCGGCGGAGCAGGTGCTGAATGCGCCGCGCCATCCCTACACCCGCGCCCTGATCGGGGCGGTCCCGAGCCTGACGCCGCGCCACGCGCGCCCCGTCGACGGCCCGACCGTCCTGAAGGTCGAGGGCCTGACCAAGACCTACAGCAAGGGCGGCGGCTTCCTCGGCTTCGGGGGCGAGGCGCGCGTCGTCCACGCCGCGAAGCAGGTCGGCTTCGAGCTCGCCCGCGGCGAGACCCTCGGGATCGTGGGCGAGAGCGGGTCCGGCAAGTCCACCGTCGCGCGCTGCCTCGTCCGGCTGATCGACGCGGAGGACGGGCGGATCGCGCTCGACGGGGTCGATCTCCGCCCGCTCGGGCGGCGCGCGATGCGGCCCTGGCGCTCGCGCATCCAGATGGTGTTCCAGGACCCCTACGCCTCGCTCAACCCGCGCCGCAAGGTCGGACAGATCATCGCGCAGGGGCTGCTGCTCTCGGGCGCGCGCCGCGACGAGGCCGAGGCGCGCACCCGCGAACTGCTCGACCTCGTCGGCCTCGACGCGAGCGCCCATGACCGCTTCCCGCACGAGTTCTCCGGCGGCCAGCGCCAGCGGGTCGGCGTCGCGCGGGCGCTGGCCCTCGGCCCGGAGGTGCTGGTGGCCGACGAGCCGGTCTCGGCGCTCGACGTCTCGGTGCAGGCGCAGATCCTGGAGCTGCTCGACGACATCCGCGAGCGGATGGCGCTGTCGATGGTGTTCATCACCCATGATCTGCGGGTCGCCGCGCAGGTCTGCGACCGGATCGCGGTGATGCGCCGGGGCGAGGTGGTCGAGACCGGCCCCACCGCCGGGATCTTCGCCGCGCCGAAGCACGACTACACCCGCGCCCTGATCGCCGCCGTGCCGGGCAGGGACTGGCGCGCCGCGCCCGCCCGTGAGCCGGTCGAAGCCGAGGCCGCGCTGTGACGCCCGACCCAGCGCCGCCCGAGACGCGGTGAGCGCCGATGCGCAAGATCGAGAGCGCCGACCTGACGATCCTGCGCCTTCTGCAGGCCAACGCGCGCGAGCGCCTGGAGACGATCGCCTACGAGGCCGGCCTCTCGGTGGCGACCGTTCAGCGCCGCATCCGCGCCTTCCGAGAGGCGGGGGTCATCACGGGCGAGGGCGCGGTGATCGCGCCGAAATCGGTCGGCTACGCCCTGACGATCCTGATCCTCGTCGAGCTTGAGCGCGAGAGGATCGACCAGCTCGACGACTTCCGCCGGAAGGCGCGCGCGGAGCCGCAGGTTCAGCAGTGCTATTACATCACGGGCGAGGCGGACTTCGCGCTGATCGTGCTCGCCAGGGACATGGAGGACTACGAGAAGATGACGCACCGCCTGTTCTTCGCCGACTCGAACGTGAAGCGGTTCCGCACCTCCGTTGTGATGGACCGGACCAAGGTCGGCCTCGACGTGCCGCTGTTCTGACGGCGCTTCGCGCGTCGGCGCCCCTCCGCCGTCCGCGCCTCGATCGGCGTCGACCGACCGACGCGAGAAAGGATCCACGCATGTTTTTCGAGAACGGCCCCCCGCAGGCGCCCGCCGCGCAGCGGGCGTTCCGCTGCGCGGCCGAGCGGCCGATGGCGCTGCTGCAGCGCTGCCCCGCCTACGCGCCGACGCCGCTGCGTGAATGCGCGCCGCTCGCCGAGGCTCTCGGCCTCGCGCGGCTCTGGGTGAAGGACGAGACGGCGCGGATGCGGCTCGGCAGCTTCAAGGCGCTCGGCGGCGTGTTCGCGGTCGCGCAGATGATCCGCGACGCCGCCGGCGTCGACGACCCGATGGCGGAGGCCGCGCAGGCGGCCGCGCGGGGCATGACCTTCGTCACCGCGAGCGCAGGGAACCACGGGCTGTCCGTCGCCTCGGGGGCCCGCATTTTCGGCGCGCGGGGCGTCATCGTTCTGGACCGCAACGTGCCCGAGCGCTTCGCCGACCGCATCCGCGCCGCCGGCGCCGACGTGGCGCGCGTCGAGGGAAGCTACGAGGACGCGGTGGCCGAGGCGGGCGCGCTGGCCGAGCGGGGCGGCTGGCTGCTGCTCGCGGACGGCTCCTGGGAGGGCTACGTCGAGCGGCCGGCGCTGGTGATGGAGGGCTACGCCGTGCTCGCCGAGGAGGCGCGCGCGGCCTTCGAGGCGGCCGGTGCCTATCCTGACCACGTCCTGCTGCAGGCCGGGGTCGGCGGGATGGCGGCCGCCGTCGCGGCCCATATCCGCGAGACATGGCCGACGCGGCCGCGGATCACCGTGGTCGAGCCGGACCGCGCCGCCTGCCTTCTGGAGAGCGCGCGCGCAGGCGCGCTGCGCCGCGCGGCGGGCGCGGCCTCCTGCATGGGGCGGCTCGACTGCAAGGACGCCTCGCTGATCGCCTTCGAGAGCCTGCGACGCGACGCGGACGCCTTCGTCACGGTGACCGACGCTGAGGCCGAGGCCGCCGCGCTCCGGTTGGCGCAGGTCGGCGTCGAGACGACGCCGAGCGGCGCGGCAGGGCTCGCGGCGCTCGCGACGCTGGCGGATCTGGACGGCCGCAGCGCCATGATCGTCGCGACCGAAGGGCCGGAAGGCGGCGAGGCCGCGGCGGCGGCGCCGTGACCGCGGCGGCGGTCTTTCCGGCGGAGGAGCACCGCCGGCGGGTCGGGGCGCTCCAGCGCGTCATGGCCGCCGAGGGGATCGACGCGATTCTGCTGACGACCCCGCCGGACGTGTTCTACGTCACCGGGTTCCTGACGCGGTTCTGGGAGAGCCCCGCCCGCCCGTGGTTCGTGGTCGTCCCGGCGGACCGGGACCCGGTCGCGGTCATCCCGGCCATCGGCGAGGCCCTGATGCGGCGCGGCTGGCTGCGCGACGTCCGGACCTGGGACGCGCCCGACCCGCGCGACGACGGGGTGAGCCTGCTCGCCGCCGCGCTGCGCGAGACGCTTCCGCCCCGCGGCAGGCTCGGCGCGCCCATGGGGCTGGAGACGCATCTGCGGATGCCGCTCGGCGATTACGCCCGGCTCACGCACGCGATCGCGCCGGCGACCGTCGTGGACGCGACCGCGGTCGTCCAGAGGGCGCGGGAGATCAAGTCGGAGGCGGAGATCGCGAAGATCCGCGCCGCATGCGCCGTGGCGGACGCCGCCTTCGCCCGCGCCCCCGAATTCGTCGGCGAAGGCCGCGGGCTCGACTCCGTGTTCCGCGCGTTTCAGGTCGCGCTGCTCGAGGCCGGCGCCGATTGGGTCGCCTATCTCGCGGGCGGGGCCGGCCCGGACGGCTACGGCGACGTCATCTCGCCGGCGGACGCGCGTCCGCTCGCACAGGGCGACGTGCTGATGCTGGACACGGGCGCGGTCCGCGAGGGCCATTTCTGCGACTTCAACAGGAACTTCGCGGTCGGGCGCGCGGGCGACGCGGCGCGGCGCGCCCATGCGGCGCTTTTCGCGGCGACCGACGCGGCGCTCGCGGCGCTCCGGCCCGGACGGCGCGCCTGCGATCTGCATCGCGCGCTCAGCGACGCGCTCCGCGCGGAGGGCGCCGTTCCGGGCGGCGGGCGCCTCGGCCACGGTTTCGGCCTGTCGCTGACGGAATGGCCGTCGCTGACCCCGCTCGACGAGACGCCGCTCCGCGCCGGCATGGCGCTGACGCTCGAGCCCTCGGTCGAAATCGCGCCGGGGCGTTTCCTGGTTCACGAGGAGAATCTCGTGCTCCGCGATCACGGACCCGAACTGCTGTCGCGCCGCGCCCCGGCCGAGCTTCCCGTCATCGACTGAGCCTCGCGCGGACCGCGGCGCCCGCCGTCACCGCCGCGCGATGATCCAGACCGCGTGCACGATCCCGGGGATGTAGCCGAGGATCGTCAGCAGGATGTTCAGCCAGAACTGCCCGCCGATCCCGACCTGGAGGAACACGCCGAGGGGCGGCAGCAGGATCGACAGAATGATGCGGATGAGGTCCATGACCGGTCCTTTCGCGTGGGTGCGTCGCGAGAGGAACGGAGAGACCGGGCAAAGGGTTCGCCGGTCCATCCCCGCTTTCCCTGTGCATAACCGGGGGACGGAACGCGCCGCTCCCCCGACTCGGCCCGCCGCGCTATCGTCGCGCGAACGACATGGAGACGAGTCGATGGCCGACGGCGCTGCGGCGGGCGCGGAGGAGTCCCGCGCGCTCCCCCACAACATCGAGGCCGAACAGGCGCTTCTGGGGGCGCTGCTCGTCAACAACGAGGTCTATGACCGCGTCGCGCACCTGATCGAGCCGCGCCATTTCTACGACCCGCTGCACGGCCGCATTTTCGAGGTCGCCGCGCGGCGCATCCAGCAGAACGCGCTGGCGAGCCCGATCACGCTGCGGCCCTTCTTCGAGGACGACCCGGCGCTCGAGCCGCTCGGCGGGGTCGGGTATCTCGCGCGGCTCGCCGGCGCCGCCGTCTCGATCTGGAGCGCGCGGGATTATGCGCAGGCGGTCAGCGACCTCGCGACGCGGCGCGAACTCATCACGCTCGGGCAGGAGATCGCCGGCCGCGCCGGGGCGTTCGACCTCGAGGACGACCCGCGCGAGCAGATCGTCGCGGCCGAACAGGCGCTCTACGGCCTCGCCGAGAAGGGCCGCTACGAGGGCGGCTTCGTCACCTTCCTGAAGGCGGCGTCGGACGCGGTGGACGTCGCCAACGCCGCCTACATGCGCGACGGCGGCCTCGCGGGCCTCTCCACCGGCCTCGCGGACATGGACCGCAAGCTCGGCGGCCTGCACCCCTCCGACCTGCTGATCCTCGCGGGGCGGCCCTCGATGGGAAAGACCGCGCTCGCCACCAACATCGCGTTCAACATCGCCAAGCGCTATCGCAAGGGGACCAAGCCCGACGGGACGGAGGGCGTGATCGACGGCGGCGTCGTCGGCTTCTTCTCGCTCGAGATGTCGTCCGAACAGCTCGCCACCCGCGTCCTGTCGGAGCAGTCGCAGGTCCCCTCCGAGCGAATCCGACGGGGCGAGATGGACGAGGAGGAGTTCCGGCGGTTCGTGCACGCCGCCGCCGAACTCGAGCGCATCCCGCTCTACATCGACGATACGCCCGCACTGCCGATCGCGACGCTCGCCGCCCGCGCCCGGCGGCTGAAGCGCCAGCACGGCCTCGACGCGCTGTTCGTCGACTATCTCCAGCTGGTGCGCGCCTCTGGCCGCGCCGACAGCCGCGTGCTGGAGGTTTCGGAGATCACGCAAGGTCTGAAGGCGATCGCGAAGGAGCTGGAGATCCCGGTCGTCGCGCTCTCGCAGCTCTCGCGGCAGGTGGAGAACCGCGAGGACAAGCGCCCGCAGCTCGCGGACCTCCGCGAGTCGGGCTCGATCGAGCAGGACGCCGACGTGGTGATGTTCGTGTTCCGCGAGGAGTACTATCACGAGCGCGTGAAGCCGCCCGAGGAGGACCCCGGCTTTCCGGAGTGGTTCGACAAGGCCCAGCGCGTGCACAACAAGGCCGAGGCGATCATCGGCAAGCAGCGTCACGGCCCCATCGGGACGGTGGAGCTGATGTTCGACGGCCGCTTCACCCGCTTCGGCGACCTCGCGCGCGACGACCAGCGCGACCGGCGCGACTTCTGATCTTCGCAGGCGCCACAAACCCGCCCGCTTCCCCTGATGGGCTCACCTTCATGCGTGCGACGCTGACCATCGACCTCGCCGCGATCCGGCGGAACTGGCGCGCCCTCGGCGCGCGGGCCGGCGGCGCCGTCTGCGCGGCGGTGGTGAAAGCCGACGCCTACGGCCTCGGCGCCGCGACGGTCGCGCCGGCGCTGGCGGCGGAGGGCGCACGGGTCTTCTTCACCGCCCTGCCGGAGGAGGCGCTGGACCTCCGCGACGTTCTCGGCCCGGGGCCGGAGATCTGGTGCTTCAACGGCCCCTGCCCCGCCACGGCGGCGGAGCTGCTCGCGCGCGGCGTGCGTCCGCTGCTCAACGACCCGTCGCAGGCGGCGCTGGCGCGGGAGACCGCCCGCGCCGCCGGACGCGCCTATCCCTGCGGCCTCCAGCTCGACAGCGGGATGAACCGGCTCGGCCTCGAAGCCGACGAGCTTGCGGCGCTGCGGGCGGGCGACGGGCTCGCGGGGCTCGATCTCGGCCTCGCGCTCAGCCATCTCGCCTGTTCGGACGATCCGGCCGACCCGATGAACGCCGCGCAGCGGGCCGAATTCCTTGCGATGACCGAGAGCCTGCCGGGCGTGCCGCGCAGCCTCGCCGCGACCGGCGGGGTCCTGCTGGGCGCCGACTACGCCTTCGAACTCGTCCGCCCCGGGATCGGGCTCTACGGCGGCGCCCCCTTCGCCGCGGCGGAGCCGGTCGCGACGCTCGAGGTCCCCGTCCTGCAGGTGCGCGCCGTTCGGCCCGGCGAGGCCGTCGGCTACGGCGCGAACTGGCGGGCGGAGCGCCCGAGCCGCGTCGCCACCATCGCGGCCGGCTACGCCGACGGCGTGATCCGGGCGGCCGGAAACCGGGCCGCAGCGTGGTGGCGCGGCCGCCCCCTGCCCTTCGCCGGCCGCGTCAGCATGGACCTCGTCACCCTCGACGCGACCGACGCGCCCGATCTGCGGCCCGGCGACGCGGTGCGGCTGCTCGGCCCCGAGCAGGGCGTGGACGCGCTCGCCGCCGCGGCCGGCACGATCGGCTATGAAATCCTGACCGCACTTGGAAGCCGCTACGCCCGCCGCTATGAAGGCGCGCCAGTCTAGTCCGGAGCGCCGTTTGGGCCCGATCCTCCTCGTCCAGGGTTTCCTCGCCTCGATCGGGCGAAGCGTGCTCGGAATCTGCCGGGTCGCGGGGCGGCTCGCGATCTTCGCGGGGATCGGCGTCAGCCATCTCGCGCGCCCGCCCTTCTATCCGGGCGAATTCGGGCGGCAGCTCTTGCGGATCGGGTATTTCTCGCTGCCGGTGGTGGGCATGACGGCGCTTTTCACCGGCGCCGCGCTCGCGCTCCAGATCTATGCGGGCGGCGCGCGGTTCAACGCCGAGTCCGTCGTGCCCTCCATCGTCGCCATCGGCATGACGCGCGAGCTCGGCCCCGTGCTGGGCGGGCTGATGGTGGCGGGGCGCGTCGCGGCCTCGCTCGCCGCCGAGATCGGCACCATGAAGGTGACCGAGCAGATCGACGCGCTGACCACGCTCTCCACGAACCCCATGAAATACCTCGTCGCCCCGCGCCTTCTGGCGGCGACGCTGGCGCTGCCGGCGCTGGTGCTGGTCGGCGACGTCATCGGGATCATGGGCGGGTTCCTCGTGGGCGTCGGGCGGCTCGGCTTCAATCCGGGCGTCTATCTCCAGACGACGGTGGACTTCCTCGAGATCGGCGACGTCACCTCGGGCCTGATCAAGGCGGCGGCGTTCGGCTTCATCATCGCGCTGATGGGCTGCTTCCAGGGCTTCCACTCGGGCCGCGGCGCGCAGGGCGTCGGCCGCGCGACCACCAACGCCGTGGTGGCGGCCTCGGTGCTGATCCTCGCCTCGAACTACGTCCTCACCGAACTTTTCTTCGTGGGCGCATGACAGCCGTCCCGAAGATCGAGATGCGGGGCGTCCGCAAGAGCTTCGGGTCGAAGCACGTTCTCCGCGGGGTCGACCTCTCGGCGCAGACGGGCGAGTCGCTCGTCATCATCGGCGGCTCCGGCACCGGCAAGTCGGTGACGCTGAAATGCGTGATCGGCCTGATCGAACCCGACGCCGGCGAGATCTTCATCGACGGCGAGGAGGTCGCGCACGCCCGCGGCCGCGCGCGCGACAAGCTGCTCGACCGCTTCGGGATGCTGTTCCAGGGCGCCGCGCTGTTCGACAGCCTGCCGGTCTGGCGCAACGTCGCCTTCCGCGTGCTGAACGGCCGCGGGCGGCGCCCGGCCTCCGAGGCGCGCGATCTCGCCATCGAGAAGCTGCGCCGCGTCGGCCTCGGGGCGGAGACGGCCGACCTGTTCCCCGCGGAGCTCTCGGGCGGCATGCAGAAGCGCGTCGGCCTCGCCCGCGCCATCGCCGACGACCCGGAGGTGATCTTCTTCGACGAGCCGACCACCGGGCTCGACCCGATCATGGCCGACGTCATCAACGATCTGATCCGCGAGATCGTGACCGAGATGGGGGCGACCGCGCTGACCATCACCCACGACATGAGCTCCGTCCGCAAGATCGCCGACCGCGTGGCGATGCTGCATGAGGGCGTCGTCCAGTGGTGCGGCGACGCGGCGCGGATCGACGACAGCGGAAATGCTTATGTCGATCAGTTCATCCATGGCCGCGCGGACGGCCCCATCGAAGCTCTGCGTTGAAGGCCCCCAATGACCGCCGAAGAAGCCCTCTGGGACCAGTTGCTGACCCTCTCGGAAGAAGGCGTCGAAAAGCACGAGGACGAGCCCTTCCGCGACAGCTACGCCCGCCTCGCCCGCTGCGCCGCGCTCTGCCGCCGGCTCGGGATCGAGAATCCGGGAACCGAACTGCTGAAGCGCGACGACCTCGAGCAGGAGGAGATCGTCGCGTTCTTCCGCAAGATGTGGCGGCTCGCGACGCTTCAGCTCGAGACGCGCCGGCTGGAGGCGTTCGAGGCGCGGCGCGGCGTCGACAAGGACGCGGCCGACTTCCGCCACCTGCGCGAGCGGCTCGACGAATGCCGCTCGCTGATCGTCGACTTCGCCTGGCTGCCGGAGAGCCGCAAGCGGACCTGCCTCGACAAGCTCGAGGAGCTGACCCGCGAGCTCCAGCGCGCCCGCGACGATTTCGACGTGGCGCTCTCCGGCATCCACGATCCCGCCGCGGCGGCCTCGATCGACATCTCGCGGCCGACCTTCTGGCGCACGGCGATGCGCAAGATCGGCCAGTTCCTCGGCCCCGCGAAGGTCGAGGACCCGGCGCATCAGCCGAAAAGCCTGCCGCCGCCCGACCCCCGCGAAGAGGCGTGAGGACCGCGCCGCCGCCGAGGCGCTGAGATGGCCCGCGCGGCGACGGCCTTCGTCTGCGCCGAGTGCGGCGCGACCCACCGCAAATGGTCGGGCCGCTGCGACGCCTGCGGCGCCTGGAACAGCGTCGTGGAGGACCCCGGCCTCTCCGCGTCCGGGCCGCCCTCGAAGTCGCTCGGGGCCGTGCGCGGGCGCAGGACGGCGCTGGTTCCGCTGAGCGGCGCCGAGGCGGCGCCGCCCCGCCTCGCCACCGGCGACGACGAGTTCGACCGGGTGCTCGGGGGCGGCCTCGCGCCGTCATCCGCCACCCTCGTCGGCGGCGATCCGGGCATCGGCAAATCCACGCTGCTGCTCCAGGCGGCGGCCGCCCTCGCCGCGGCGGGGGCCAAGGTCGTCTACGTGTCGGGCGAGGAGGCGGCGGCCCAGATCCGCATGCGCGCCGCCCGGCTCGGGCTGGCCGAAGCCGAGGTGATGCTCGCGACGGAGACCAATCTCCGCGACGTGCTGACCACGCTCGAGGCCGAGAAGCCCCACTTCGTCGTGATCGATTCGATCCAGACCATGTGGTCCGACACGGTCGAGAGCGCGCCGGGCTCCGTCAGCCAGGTCCGCGCCGCCGCGCAGGAGCTGGTGAGCTTCGCCAAACGCCGCGGCGCGGCGGTGCTGCTGGTCGGCCACGTCACCAAGGAGGGGCAGATCGCGGGGCCCCGCGTGGTCGAGCACATGGTCGACACGGTGCTCTACTTCGAGGGCGAGCGCGGCCACCCGTTCCGCATCCTGCGCGCGGTCAAGAACCGCTTCGGCCCCGCCGGCGAGATCGGCGTCTTCGAGATGACGGGGCGCGGCCTCGCGCCGGTGAGGAACCCCTCGGCGCTCTTCCTCGGCGACCGCTCGGGCCAGCCGCCCGGCTCGGTGGTGTTCGCCGGCGTCGAGGGCACCCGGCCCCTGCTCTGCGAGATCCAGGCCCTCGTGGCGCCCTCGCCCCTCGGCACGCCGCGGCGCGCGGTGGTGGGGTGGGACAGCGCGCGCCTCGCAATGATCCTCGCGGTGCTCGAGACCCGAGCGGGCGTCTCCTTCGGGCCGCGCGACGTCTATCTGAACGTGGCGGGCGGGTTGCGCGTCTCCGAGCCCGCGGCCGATCTCGCCGTGGCCGCGGCCCTCGTCTCGTCGCTCGCCGATGCGCCGCTGCCCCGCGACGCGGTCGTTTTCGGCGAAATCGCGCTTTCCGGCGCGGTCAGACCTGTCACCCAGCCCGAGGCGCGGCTAAAGGAGGCCGCGAAGCTGGGCTTCGCCCGCGCCTTCGCGCCGCCGCTCCGGGACGCGCAGGGCGCGGCGGGGCTCTCCCTCGCGTCGGTCGAGGCGCTCGGCGCGTTCGTCGAGCAGGTCTTCGGCCCGCTCGAATCTGGTGGTGAGGAATGACCTTCACGCTCGTCGACGCCGTGGTGCTGCTCGTGGTGCTGATCTCGGGCATGCTCGCCTTCGCCCGCGGCTTCACCCGCGAAGCGCTGGCGCTGGCCGGCTGGATCGTCGCCGCCCTCGGCGCCTTCTATTTCGCGCCCTTCCTCGAGCCGCTGATTCGCGAGGTTCCCGTCGTCGGCGACTTCCTGCGCTCCTCCTGCACGCTCTCGGTGCTGGCGGCCTTCGCGGTGGCCTTCGCGATCATCCTCGTGCTGATCTCGATCTTCACGCCGTTGATCTCGGGGGCCATCCTCGACAGCGCCCTCGGCGCGATCGACCGCGGGCTCGGCTTCCTGTTCGGCGTCGCGCGGGGCGTGCTGCTCGTGACCGTGCTCTACCTGCTCTACGACATCCTCGTGCCGCTGGAGCAGCGCATCGAGATGGTCGACGCCTCCGCCTCGATCACCCTGATCGGAGACGTGGCCGAAGCCGTGCGCGCCGGCGCGCCCGAGCAGGTGCCGGACTGGCTCGCCAGCCGCATCGACGGCCTGATGGCCGTGTGCGGGGGCGGCGACGGCGCAAGCGGCGCGCGCTCCGCGCTCGCCGGATGACGCCCGGGTGACAATCCGGCCGCGCGGGTCTATATCCGCCGCGGCCCGGCCCTCGGGCCGAGGGAGCGCGCGCCCATGATCCCCGGCCATCCGTTCGACGACGACAAGCTGCGCGAGGAATGCGGCGTCTACGGCGTGGTGGGCGCCAAGGACGCGGCGAGCATCGTGGCGCTCGGCCTGCACGCCCTGCAGCATCGCGGGCAGGAGGCCGGCGGCGTCGCCGCCTACGACCCGGAGACCGGGTTCAACACCGTCCGCCGCCTCGGCTACGTGCGCGACAACTTCACGACCGCCGACGTCATGGAGGCGCTGCCCGGCGGCGCCGCGGTCGGCCATGTCCGCTACTCGACCGCCGGGAACAAGGGCTCGACCGCGATCCGCGACGTCCAGCCCCTTTACGCCGAACTCGCCTCCGGCGGCGTCGCCATCGCCCATAACGGGAACCTCGTGAACGCCGAGGCGCTGCGGGCCGAACTGACCGAGCGCGGCTCGATCTTCCAGTCCTCCTCGGACACCGAGTGCATCGTCCACCTCATGGCCCGCTCGATCCAGCGGACCGTGGTCGAGCGCATGAAGGACGCGCTCCGCCGGGTCGAGGGCGCCTATTCGGTTGTGGCGCTGACGCGGGACGCGCTGATCGGCGTGCGCGACCCCCTCGGCATCCGCCCCCTCGTCCTCGGCCGCCTCGGCGACGCCTGGATCCTGTCGTCCGAGACCTGCGCGCTCGACATCGTCGGCGCGGAACTCGTCCGCGACGTCGCGCCGGGCGAGCTGATCATCGCGACCGCCGAGGGGGTGGAGAGCGTCTTCCCGTTCCAGCAGGCCAAGCCGCGCTTCTGCATCTTCGAATACGTCTACTTCTCGCGCCCCGACAGCGTGATCGACGGCCTCTCGGTCTACGAGGCGCGCCGCCGCATCGGCATGGAGCTTGCGCGCGAGGCGCCGGTGGACGCCGACATCATTTGCCCCGTGCCCGACAGCGGCACCCCTGCCGCCATCGGCTACGCGCAGGAATCGGGCGTGCCCTTCGCGATGGGCATCATCCGCAACCAGTATGTCGGGCGGACCTTCATCGAGCCGACCGAGCACATCCGGAACATGGGCGTGCGCCTGAAACTGAACGTCAACCGCGCCATCATCGAGGGCAAGCGCGTGGTGCTGGTGGACGACTCGGTCGTGCGCGGCACCACCTCGCGCAAGATCCGCGAGATGGTGAAGGACGCGGGCGCCGCCGAGGTGCATCTGCGCATCGCCTCGCCGCCGACGACCTGGCCCTGCTTCTACGGCGTCGACACGCCGGAGAAGGAGAAGCTGCTCGCCGCGACGATGTCGGAGGAGGAGATGCGCGTCCATCTGGGCGTCGACTCGATCCGCTTCGTCTCGCTCGACGGGCTTTACCGCGCGACCGGATCGGGGGCGGGCCGGGACGCCGCGCAGCCGCGCTTCTGCGACGCCTGCTTCAGCGGCGACTACCCCGTCGCGCCGACCGATCGCCTCGCCCGCGGCCACCTGACCGAGGACGCCTGACGCCGTGACCGACCCCGCCGCCGCCCGCCCACTCGCCCTCGTCACCGGCGCGAGCCGCGGCCTCGGATGGTCGCTCGCCCTCGAAGCCGCGGCGCGGGGCTTCCATGTGCTCGCGCTCGCCCGCACGGTCGGCGCGCTCGAGGAGTTGGACGACGCGATCAAGGCCGCCGGGGGCGCCGCGACGCTCGCGCCGCTCGACCTGAAGGACGAAGAGGGCGTCGAGCGCCTCGCCGGCGCGATCGCCGGCCGCTGGGGCGCGCTCGACCTCTGGCTCCATTGCGCCGCGCCGGCCCCGCCCCTCGCCCCGGTCGCCTACGCCGAGCCGAAGGAGCTGGACAAGGCGCTCGCCGCCGTCGGCCAGACCCAGCGCCTCGTGACCGCGCTCGACCCGCTGGTCCGCGCCGCCGGACGCTCCCGCGTCGTCTGGATGGACGATCTGCGCGACGGCGACCCCTATTTCGGCGCCTACGCCGCGATGAAGGCGGCCACGCGCGCGCTCTGGAGCGCCTGGGCCGCCGAGACGCGCAAGGCGGCCGCGCCGCGCGTGATCCGCGCCCTCCCGCCCCCGATGGCGACCGCGCTGCGCGCACGCTTCTACCCGGGCGAGGATCGCAGCCGCCACGCCGACCGCGCCGTCGTCGCCCGCCGCCTGATGGACGCGCTGGAACGGGACGCCGACCCGATCGACCTGCGCGACTGAAGGGCTGGCCTCGCGGCGTCCACGCCGAGCCGACGCCGGTCGGCCGACCTCGCCTTGCGGCGGCGTCGGCCCAACGCTAGCCTTCCGCATGCGGCGATCTCGGCGCGCCGCCGGGGATGGGTGGCCGAGCGGTCGAAGGCTCCAGTCTTGAAAACTGGCGTGGGTCCTGCCCACCGTGGGTTCGAATCCCACCCCATCCGCCACTTGCCGCCGCGAAAGCGTTCTCCCGACCCGGCTGCGGCCAGATTTTTCCGTTGTATTAGAGGGTTATGCGGGTGAGGCTGAGCACTGGCCTCTGCTCCGAGAGGCCCGAAAGCGGTCTCTCCGGGCCGATATTCTCCCGACCTGATGACTGTGCCGATTTGGTGAAAAGCTTACAACCATATGAAATGGCTATAATTTTCCGGGTCTGTGGCTGAACACTACGATGCCAGTGGCATCGGGTGCGATGGAACAGAAATCGAACGTTCGCTATTCAAACAGCTCGGTACTGCCGTCGCCACGGATACGGACGGCCGATCCGATGCGGGTATAGACTGTTGATCCGTATGCAAATCTGCTCCGGAGTACCTGAGCGTGCTCGAAATTGAGCAACGTGAAAGCAGCTGACTCCCCGGGGCCGTCCGCAGATAGGCCCGCCCCGATCATGATCCCACCGAGGTCTGTCAGAACGTACCGGTCATGGAAGTCTTCACCGCCTTGTGTCTGCGACCACGCGTAAAGCTCTATGCGATAGCCGGGTGGCAGCAACCCTCTGACCTGGGCGGATCCGTCTCGAGCGAGAACCTCGGCCGATGGGCGCGTATCGTGATCACGGAAGTGAATCCTAATGGCTTTGCTTTGACCTGGATCCCGGGCAAGCCGACCAAGTAGCGAGACCAGGGTGGCAAGATAATTGCCTTTCGTCGGTCGGAGGTCGAAGTATGGATCGACTATGTCGACCTCCTTCGACACCGCAGTTATCGTGTGCAGGGCTTCGACGATCTCTTCTGCGGTCCTGGTCACGTCGCAGCTGGTCGTTGTTCGAAAAAGCGCATGCGCATCAGAGCAA
>AACY020296090.1_pt1 | contig 20240 bp, 20 predicted proteins | sample 267378 | NCBI WGS metagenome assembly AACY02 (sample SAMN02954345, study PRJNA13694) | marine metagenome | biome: aquatic; feature: ocean; material: water; isolation source: isolated as part of a large dataset composed predominantly from surface... | reverse complement strand
GCGGGCTTCCGGCCCCTGCTGCCAAGAGAGGGGCGGCGGCGGAGCCCCGGAGGGCGTCGCCAAGGCTGGTCGCTCGGGCGATCCTCGCCGTCAGAGCCTTTTCCGATCTGGCGGAAACAGGGTCGCCGACCGGAGACAGTCGCGCCCACCCGGCGGCGGAGTGCGCGGCCCGTGCTCGCCGCACGCGCCAGGGGCGCCGCTGAAGCGACGCCCGTCAAGGACCGGAAGGCCCCGCGAACTGAACGCCTCCGCATACTTCTCTCGCACGACGATCCGGCGCTCCCCGCCGAAAGCCTTCAGGGTTCGGCGGGCGAGGCGTCCGGGCGATAGCGCGGTCAGGCTCTGCGCCGGATGGCGGCGAAGCCCGCCAGGGCGGAGGCGAGCAGCAGGAAGCCGCCCGGCAGGGGGACGACGGCGGTGCTGCTCGGAAGCGATGCGACGCCCATCAGGTCCAGCCCGCCCGGTCCGGAGCCGCTCGGGTCTATCGCCCTGATCCTGAGCGTCGAGAACACGGTCCCCGCCGCGAGCCCGAAATCGCTCAGGTCGACGCTTGCGACGAACGGTCTGAAGGTGTTGGTGAAGAAGGCGAGCGTCTCGGTGACGCCCGAATCCACAAAATCCGTCCCTCCGACCGATGAGAAGGTGGCGCCGCCATCGATTGAGAAATCGAACGCGCCGGGGTCGAAGCGCCCGTCTATGACGACGAAATCCGCGCCTACGCCATTCGTCACCGGCGTCCCGAAGATGAAATCGAGCACTGAGCCGTTCTCGAGGTTGATGGCCCCGGTTCGAACGTCGGCTTCGATGGCGCCGTCGATCGGCCCCAGGATCGAAGAGAAGCCTCCGCTCACCAGCGCCACGGAGTTCGGCAGTTGGTCGACATCCAGCGAGAAATTTAGGCCGGTGATCGATGCTGCCTCGGCGGAGGCCGCCGACAGGGCGAGCCCTGCCGCCGCGGCGAGGAACCAGCGCGTGTTCTGCATGAACCTGAACCCCCAGAGTATCTGATCTCCATCGGCGTCTTAGTATTTCGCAGCAATATTGTTTTTTACATCCACTCGTTCTTTCAACTCAAGGTTGCCGAGGCCATGCAAACCGAAAAAGAGAAAGTGCTCGTCGGGCTCGGCTACATCGCGAGCGACCCCGAGCTCCAGGCCGACCAGGCCCGCGCCCGCACATTGCTCGCCCGGTTCAACGGCGCCCCCGAGAACGACGACGCCGGCCGCATGGCGATCCCGCGCGACCTGTGCGCAGGGATTGGCGAGGGCGTCACGGTGAAGCCGTGCTTCCTCTGCGACTACGGCTGCAACATTCGCATCGGCGCGCGCACCGTCGTGAACTACGACGCGATCTTCCTCGACGTGGCCCCATCGAGATCGGCGCCGACGTCCAGATCGCGACGTGCGTCCGCTCCTCACCGCCGATCACCCGCTGGAGCCGGGGCCGCGCCGCACCGGGATAGAATCGGGGCCCCCGATCCGCATCGCAGACGGCGTCTGGCTCGTCGGCGGTCTGATTGTCTGCCCCGGCGTCCCATCGGCGAGAACACCGTCGTCGGCGCCGGCGCGGTCGTGGTCCGCGACCTGCCCGCCGGTGTTCTGGCCGTCGGCGTTCCCGCCCGCCCGATCCGCCGAATCGCCGATTGAGCGGCGCCCGCCGTAAGCGGGCGCCGATCCTCAGCCGTCGACGCGGATCCGCGCGTTCTCCGGGTCGTAGGGCGATTCGGCGACCACTTCGGCGTCGAACAGCCCGTCGAGCATCTTCACCTTGAGCCGGGTTCCCGGCGCGGCGAGGTCCGGCGAGACGTAGCCGATCCCGATGGAGCGCCCGAAGGCCACCGACCAGCCGCCGGAGGTGAGCCGCCCGACGCAGCCCTCGCGGCCCTCGGCGTAGAGCGCCTCGCGGCCCCACGGGTCGCAGTCCTGCGGCCCCTCGACGAGGACGGTGACGCAGGTCGCCCTGATCCCGCGCGCCTCCATCTCGGCCTTGCCGCGGAAGTCCTTGGTCGCGTCGACGAAGCGGTGCAGGCCGGATTCGAGCGGCGAGGCGTCGCGCCCGAGGTCCGAGCCGAAGGCGCGGTAGCTCTTCTCCTGACGCAGCCAGTTCTGGGCGCGGGCGCCGCAGAGCGTCAGCCCGACATCATCGCCCGCCTCCATCAGCCGGTCGAAGAGGCGGTTCTGCATCTCGATCGGGTGGTGCAGCTCCCAGCCGAGCTCGCCGGTGTAGGCCACGCGGATCGCCATGGTCGGGATCATCTCGAGGTCGATCTTCCGCATCGAGAGCCAGGGGAAGCGCTTGTTCGAGAGCGCGGCGGCGGGGTCCGCATCCACCACCAGCGGGCGGAGCAGGTCGCGCGCGCGCGGCCCCGCGACGGCGAAGACGCCCCATTGGGTCGAGACGTCCTGCACCTCGATCCAGCCGAGCTCGGCGCGCTTCGCCTCCGCCATCTGCACGAGGAAGTCGCCGTCATAGGCCTGCGCGGCGCCCGCCGAGACGACGTAGAAATCGTCCTCGGCCAGCCGGACGATGGTGAATTCGGTGCGGACGGTGCCCGCCTCGGTCAGCGCGTAGGTGAGGTTGATGCGGCCCGTCTTCGGCAGGCGGTTGGTGGTCAGCCAGTCGAGGAAGGCCGCGGCGCCCGGTCCCTTCACGCGGTGCTTGGCGAAGGCCGAGGCGTCGATCATGCCGACGCCCTCGCGGATCGCGCGGGCCTCCTTCACGGCGTGCTCCCACCAGCCGCCGCGGCGGAAGCTGCGGGAGGCGTGGTCGTCGAAGCCTTCGGGGGCGAAGTAGTTGGGCCGCTCCCAGCCGTTCACCTGGCCGAACTGGGCGCCGCGCGCCTTCATGCGGTCGTAGCAGGGCGCGGTGCGGAGCGGCCGCGCGGCGGGGCGCTCCTCGTCGGGGTGATGGAGGACATAGACATGGTCATAGGCCTCCTCGTTCTTGCGGGAGGCGTATTCGCGGTTCAGCCAGGGCCCGAAGCGGCGCGGGTCGAGCGACCACATGTCGATCTCGGCCTCGCCCTCGGTGATGAGCTGGGCGAGGTAGTGCCCGGTTCCGCCCGCGGCGGTGATGCCGAAGCTGAAGCCCTCGGCGTAGTAGAAATTCGGCACGCCCGGCGCCGGGCCGACCAGCGGATTGCCGTCGGGCGTGTAGCAGATCGGGCCGTTGTAGTCGTCCTTCAGCCCGCAGACCTCGGAGGAGGGGATGCGGTGGAGCATCGAGGCGTATTCCTCCTCGATGCGCTCGAGGTCGAGCTGGAGGAGGTCGGCGCGGAAGGTCTCCGGCACGCCGAACTTGGCCCAGACGGGGGCGCCCTTCTCGTAGGGCCCGAGGATCCAGCCGCCGCGCTCCTCGCGGACATACCATTTGGCGTCGGCGTCGCGGAGGACCGGGTGCTCGGGGTTCTCCTTGCGCCACTCGACCAGCATCGGGTCGGGCTCGGTGACGATGTACTGATGCTCGACCGGGATCGCGGGGACGAACTGGCCGAGCATCGCCGCGGTGCGCTGGGCGTGGTTGCCGGAGGCGGTGACGACGACGTCGCAGGCGATCTCGAAGGTCTCGTCCGAGGCGACGAGATTGCCGCCCTTCTCGACCATCATCACGCCCTTGACGATCCACTCGGCCCCGCGGCGCTTGTAGCCGTTTACCTGCGCGCGGCGGACGATCTCGACGCCGCGCTGACGGGCGCCCTTGGCCATCGCCTGCGTGACGTCCGCCGGATTGATGTAGCCGTCGGTCGGGTGGAAGATCGCGCCCTTCAGGTCGTCGGTGCGCACCAGCGGCCAGCGGCGCTTGATCTCCTCGGGCGTCAGGAACTCGTAGGGGACGCCCACGGTCTCGGCGGTGGAGGCGTAGAGGCGGTATTCGTCCATCCGCGCGTCGGTCTGCGCCATGCGGAGATTGCCGACGACGGAGAAGCCGGCGTCGAGGCCGGTCTCCTCCTCCAGCGTCTTGTAGAACTTCACGCTGTAGTCGTGGATGTGGCCGACCGCGTAGCTCATGTTGAAGAGCGGCAGCAGGCCCGCGGCGTGCCAGGTCGAGCCGGCGGTCAGCTCGTCGCGCTCGAGCAGGACCGTGTCGGTCCAGCCGGCCTTCGCCAGATGATAGGCGATCCCGCATCCGACGGCGCCGCCGCCCACAACCACCGCCCGCGCATGGCTCCGCATCGGCCCGTCCTCCCGCCTGTCGCTCCGACGCTCATGTCAGAGTCGCGACGGTCGGGAGGGCGCAGTTGCGACGGAGTGACGGCGAATTTCGACGGAGCCGCCCGCGCGGACGCCGTTCCCCTCGGCGCGCGGGGGTCGGAACGCCGGCGGCGCGGCCGCCGCGTCCGGAAACGCCGTGCGGCGGTTCCGCCGCGCGGCGAAGCCGTCAGGCCGCCAGCAGGCGCTCCCGGCCGTGCGGCGCGTCGAGGTCGAGGTCCGGGCCGATCGGCACGACGCCCGTCGGATTGATCGAGCGGTGCGAGGCGTAATAATGCGTCTTGATGTGATCCATCGCGACCGTGCCCGCGACGCCCTCGATCTGGAACAGCTCGCGCAGCCAGCCCGAGAGGTTCGGATAGTCCGCGATCCGCCGGAGGTTGCACTTGAAGTGCCCGTGATAGACGGCGTCGAAGCGGATCAGCGTGGTGAACAGCCGCCAGTCCGCCTCGGTCAGCCGCTCGCCCGCCACGTAGCGCCGGCGCGCCAGCAGGGCCTCCAGCCAGTCGAGCGACTCGAACAGCGGCCGCACGGCCTCCTCATAGGCGCTCTGGGTCGTGGCGAAGCCCGCCTTGTAGACCCCGTTGTTCACGGTGTCGTAGACGCGGGCGTTGATCGCCTCGATCTCGTCGCGGAGCGCCGCCGGATTGTAGTCGGCGCGGTTCCCGGTGATCGCGTCGAAGGCGCCGTTGAACATGCGGATGATCTCGGAGCTCTCGTTCGAGACGATCCGCCCCGTCGCCTTGTCCCAGAGCAGCGGCACGGTCACGCGGCCCGACGCCTTCGGCGCGGCGCGCAGATAGACGTCGCGCAGGAACGCGGCGCCGAACAGGTGGTCTTCGGTGGCGCCGGGGACGTCCTGCGCGAAGGTCCAGCCGTCGTCGAACATGTAGGGCGAGACGACCGAGACGGTGATCAGGTCCTCGAGCCCCTTCAGGGCGCGGAAGATCATCGCGCGGTGCGCCCAGGGGCAGGCGTGCGAGACGTAGAGGTGGTAGCGCCCGGGCTCCGCCCTGAAGCCGCCTTCGCCGGTCGGACCTGGTGCGCCGTCCGGCGTGATCCAGTTGCGGAACTTCGCGGTGTCGCGCACGAACCGCCCGCCGGTCTTCTCGGTGTCGTACCAGTCGGTCTTCCAGACCCCGTCGACAAGCAGGCCCATTGCGTGACTCCTCTTCGTTTCCAGACGGAGAGGTAATGCGACGCGATCGGCGCAGAAACAGCCGGGTCGGAAAGGGATTGTCGCGATCGCCGCCACAAAGTAGGCGGCGCTTCGGGGCGCTACCCCTTCAGCCAGGTCCGCAGCCGGCGCGCCCCCTCGGCGACGCGCGCCTCGGGTCCGGCGAAGCTGAAGCGGATCGTCCCGGCGCCGCGCACAGGGTCGAAGTCCACGCCCGGCGTCGCGGCGACGCCCGCCTCGCGCAGCATCCGGGCGCAGAAGGCGCGGCTGTCGTCGGTCAGGCCGGAGACGTCGGCGTAGAGGTAGAACGCGCCGTCGCAGGGTGCGAGCGCGCCGAACCCCGCCGCGGGCAGTTCGTTCAGAAGCAGCTCGCGGTTGCGCGCGTAGAGCGCCACATGGCCGTCCAGCTCCTCCTCCGCGTCGAGCGCTGCGAGCGCGGCGACCTGTCCGACATGGGGCGCGCAGATGTAGAGGTTCTGCGACAGCCGCTCGAAGACCGGGATCATCGGCTCGGGCGCGACCAGCCAGCCGACGCGCCAGCCGGTCATCGAGAAGTATTTCGAGAAGCTGTTCACGACGATCGCGTCTTCGGTGACCTCGAGCGCGGAGACGGCGCGCTCGCCGAACTCGATCCCGTGGTAGATCTCGTCGGAGATGAAGGTCGCGCCGATGCGCTGGCATTCCTCGACGAGGTCGACCAGCGCGTCGCGCGAGAGCATCGCGCCGGTGGGGTTCGCCGGGCTCGCGGCGAGCACGCCGTCCAGATGGCCCATGCGACCGGCGTCGGCGAGGAGATGGGGGTCGGGCTGGAACCGGCTCGCCTCGGTCGCGCCCAGCCGCGCGAGCTTCAGGTCGAGCGCCTTCAGGATGTTGCGATAGGCGGGATAGGACGGATCGGCGATCGCGATGCGCGCGCCGGCGTCGAACAGCGCGGTGAACGCCATCAGGAAGCCGGCGGAGGAGCCGGCGGTCACCACCACCCGCTGGGGGTCGACCTCGACGCCGTGGCGCTCGCGGTAGCGCCGCGCGATGCGTTCGCGCAGCGCCGGCAGGCCGAGCGCCTCGGTGTAGCCGAGCGACTCGGAAGCGAGCGCCTTCGCGGCGGCCTCGCGCGCCAGCCGGGGCGCAGGGGTTCCGGGCTGGCCGACCTCCATGCGCACGACGTCTCCGCCCGCGCGCTCGATCGCGGCGGCTTCGGCCATCACGGCCATGGCGATGAAGGGATCGACCCGGCCCCGGGTTGAAATCCGCATGGCGGCGCTTTCCTAAGCAGTGACGGGATGCGACCCTGCGTTCCGACGCGCCCCGCGGTCCACGCGACCGGTGGGCGCAAGCGCGGAGGAGCCATGCACGCGATCCGGACGGCGGCCCTCGGCCTCGCCCTTCTCGCGACGCTGCTCGCGGGCGGGCCGGCGGCGGCGCAGCGCCTGATCCGCGACGCCGAGACCGAGCGGGCGCTCGACATGATGTCCCGCCCGATCTTCGAGGCGGCGGGCATCCCGCCGGATCGCGTCGAGATCTTCATCCTCGACGACGACCGGCTGAACGCCTTCGTCGCCAACGACAGCACGATGGTCCTGAACACCGGGCTGATGCGGCGCTTCGACGCGCCGGCGCCGCTGGCGGGCGTCATCGCGCATGAGGCGGGGCACATCGCCGGCGGGCACATCGCGCAGCGCGCCATGGCGATCCGGGACCTCTCGAGCCCTGCGCGGATCGGGCTGATCCTCGCGGCGGCGGCGGCCGCGGCGGCGGGCGGGGCGCCGGAGGCGGGTGCGGCGATCGCGCTCGGCGGCGGCTCGGCGCTCCAGCGCTCGCTGCTCTCATACACCCGCGCGCAGGAGGCGGCGGCCGACCAGGCGGCGGTCCAGTTCATGGACCGCGCCGGGAAGGACCCCTCGGGGCTGCTCGACGTCCTGTCGCTCTTCAAGGGGCAGGAGGTGTTTCGGCGCAGCCGGCTCGACCCCTACGCGCTGACGCATCCGCTCTCCTCGGAGCGGCTCAGCCTGCTCGAGCGGCGGATCGCCGAGAGCCCGGCGCGCGGACGCCCGCCCGAGCCGGCGCTGGCCTACGCCCATGCGCGGATGCAGGCGAAGCTCGACGGGTTCCTCGACCCGCCGGAGCGCACGCTCGCGCGGCTTCGGACCGAAGCCGATCCCGAGAGCGAGCCGAACCTCTATCGCCGCGCCATCGCCGAGCACCGCATGGCCGACACCGACGCCGCGGTCGCCACGATGGACCGCCTGCTGGCGCTCCGGCCCGACGATCCGTTCTACTGGGAGGCGCGGGGCCAGTTCCTGCTGGAGGCCGCGCGCCCCGACGAGGCCGTGGAGAGCTACCGGCGCGCCGCGCGGCTCGCGCCGGGCGAGCCGCTGATCCGCGCCGCGCTCGGGCGGGCGCTGCTCGCGAGCCGCGCGCCGGGCTCCGACGCCGAGGCCGTCGCGGAACTGGAGCGCGCGATCCGCGACGACCCGAACGAGCCGATGGCGCTGCGGGCGCTCGCCACCGCCTACGCCCGCGCCGGCGACACCGGCATGGCCGCGCTCGTCTCGGCGGAAAGGGTTGCGCTCACGGGCGAGATCGCGGAAGCGGGAGCGCTCGCACGCCGCGCGATGGGCCTCCTGCCCGAGGGCTCGCCCGCCTGGCTGCGCGCCGACGACATCCTCGCGCTCGCCGAACGCGGGCGCGAGTGACGCGACCGGCCTCCGCGGCGACTGCGCGGGGGACGCCCGACCGGACAAAGGACGACCCCATGCGCCGCGCCCTGACCGCCTTCGCCGTCGCCGCCCTCGCCCTTCCCGCCCTCGCGCAGGACGCGCTGACCCCCGCCCAGCGGGACGCGGTCGACCAGCGCATCCGCGATTACCTGGTCGAGAACCCCGAGGTGATCGTCGAGGCGCTGGAGGCGCTCGACGCCCGCCGGCGGGAGGCGCAGGCGGCCGGCGACGCCGACCTCGTGGCCCGGCACGCCGAGGCGCTGTTCGAGGACGGCTACAGCCATGTCTTCGGCGACCCGGACGGCGACGTGACCATCGTCGAATTCGCAGACTATCGCTGCGGCTACTGCAAGGCGGCCCATCCGCAGGTGACGGCGCTGCTGGCCGAGGACGGCGACATCCGCCTCGTGCTGAAGGAGTTCCCGATCCTCGGCCCCGACAGCATGCTCGCCGCGCAGGCGGCGATGGCCGCGCTCCGCCTTTCGCCCGAGGGCTACGAGGCGCTGCACGACGCGATGATGACCCACCGCGGCCAGCTCGACGAGGCGACGGTGTTCCGTCTCGCGGAGGAGGCCGGGCTCGACGCGGACGCGCTCCGCGCGGAGATGGCGGCCTCGGCCGAGGCGATCGAGGCGGATATCCGCAGCACCTACGAGCTGGCGCGGGCGCTCGGGATCGAGGGCACGCCGAGCTTCGTGATCGGCGGGCGCGTCGTCCGCGGCCTCGCGAGCCCCGAGCAGATGCGCGCCCTGGTCGCGGAGGCGCGGGCGGAACAGGGCTGAGCCGCGCGCTTGGCGCGGCGCCGGGGCGCTTCTATAAGGCGAGGGCCCGGTCCCGTCTCCGCGGACGCGGGTCATCGAGGCGTCGCCGCATGGACGGGGCGCCCAGGCGAGGGACGACGATGAGCAGCACCCCCGAGGACGACATCGCCTTCATCCGCGCGCTGGCGGAGTTGCTGCGCGACAGCGATCTCGGCGAGATCGAGGTGAAGCGCGAATACGGCGACGACGACGAGCTGAGCGTCCGGCTGACCCGCAGCGCGCCGCCTCCCGCGTTTCCGCAGGCGCCTGCGCCGGTCCATGTCCACACGCCCGCGCCCGCGGCGCCCGAGCCGGCCGCCGCCGCGCCGGCCGATCCGGCGGATCATCCCGGCGTGGTCGCGTCGCCCATGGTCGGCACCGCCTATCTCTCGCCGGAGCCGGGCGCGGACGCCTACGTCAAGGTCGGCGACAAGGTCGAGGAGGGGCAGACCCTGCTGATCGTCGAGGCCATGAAGACGATGAACCAGATCCCCGCCCCGCGGTCCGGCGTGGTGACGCGCATCATCGTGGACGACAAGCAGCCGGTGGAGTTCGGCGCGCCGCTGATGATCGTCGAATAGGGCGGGCGCGATGTTCTCGAAGATCCTGATCGCCAATCGCGGCGAGATCGCCCTCCGCATCCACCGCGCCTGCCGCGAGATGGGGATCCGCACCGTCGCGGTGCATTCCACGGCCGACGCCGACGCCATGCATGTGCGCCTCGCCGACGAGAGCGTCTGCATCGGCCCGCCGCCGGCGCAGCAGAGCTATCTGAACGTCCCCGCCATCATCACCGCCTGCGAGATCTCCGGCGCCGAGGCGATCCATCCCGGCTACGGGTTCCTGTCGGAGAACGCCCAGTTCGCCGAAATCGTCGAGGAGCACCACCTCGCCTTCATCGGGCCGACCGCGGAGCACATCCGCGTCATGGGCGACAAGATCGCCGCGAAGGAGACGATGAAGCGCCTCGGCGTGCCGTGCGTGCCGGGCTCCGACGGCGCGGTGCGCACGCTCGACGAGGCGCGGGCGGCGGCGGAGGCGATCGGCTATCCGGTGCTGATCAAGGCGGCCGCCGGCGGCGGCGGGCGCGGCATGAAGATCGCCGAGAGCCCCTCCAAGCTCGGCGACGCCTTCCAGACCGCGCGCGCCGAGGCGCGCAACGCCTTCGGCGACGACGCCGTCTATCTGGAGAAGTATCTCGGGCGCCCGCGCCACATCGAGATCCAGGTGTTCGGGGACGGGAAGGGGGCTGCGGTGCATCTGGGCGAGCGCGACTGCTCGCTCCAGCGCCGCCATCAGAAGGTGCTCGAGGAGTCGCCCTCGCCGGCGCTCGACGCCGCGACGCGGGCGCGGATCGGCGAGACCTGCGCAAAGGCGATGGCGGAGCTCAACTACCGCGGCGCCGGGACGGTGGAGTTCCTCTACGAGGACGGCCGGTTCTACTTCATCGAGATGAACACCCGCCTTCAGGTCGAGCATCCGGTCACCGAGGCGGTGTTCCGCGTCGATCTCGTGCGCGAGCAGATCCGTGTGGCCGCGGGGCTCGGTCTCTCCTGGACGCAGGAGCAATTGACGCCGAAGGGCTGGGCGGTGGAGTGCCGCATCAACGCCGAGAGCCTGCCGAGCTTCGCGCCCTCGCCCGGCCGCGTCACGACCTACCACGCCCCCGGCGGGCCGCGGGTGCGCATGGACAGCGCGCTCTACACCGGCTACGCGATCCCGCCCTATTACGACAGCCTGATCGGCAAGCTGATCGTCGAGGGCGAGGATCGCGACGACGCGCTCCGCCGCCTCGACCGCGCGCTCTCCGAGCTGATCGTCGACGGCGTGGACACCACGGCGCCGCTGTTCCGCGCCCTGCTCGACGACCCGGAATTCCGCCGCGGGGCCTACGACATCCACTGGCTCGAGAGCTGGCTGGCTGGGTGAGGCGCGCCCGGAAATCTCTCCAGTGGAGAGATTTCAGCGCCGAACGGGCGGAGCCCCGGACGAGGCGCGCCCGGAAATCTCTCCAGTGGAGAGATTTCAGCGCCGAACGGGCGGAGCCCCGGACGAGGCGCGCCCGGAAATCTCTCCAGTGGAGAGATTTCAGCGCCGAACGGGCGGAGGCCCGGACGCGGGCCGCCGGCGTCGCCCCTGTCGGTCGGTCCGAAACGACGAGTGTGGTCCTGGGCTGGAGGGGGCGTTGGGGCGCCGCTGCGTGGTGAGGGCCGCGCGGCCGCCCCAAGGGTGGTCGCTTTGGAACGCTCCCGCTGTAGTGATTTATGGCGCAAGCGACTGTAACAGCTGCGCTTTTGACTGACGTCGCAATGCGGCCGCCCCCGGGGTGGGGCGGCCGCGCGGTCCGTGCTGGTCGCACGAACCGCCGGCGCCGCTGGGCGCTTTCCTCAATGGCCCCTCCGTCCCGCAATCGAGACGAAGCGCGCCGCCCGAACGCACGCGGCCCCTCAGGCCGCCGCCGCGCCGTCCCCCGGCCGCGCCGGAAGCGCCTGCTCCGGCAGCGGCCCGTCGAGCTGGCGCAGCGCGGCGCGGCCGAAATCGTCCTCGAAGCGGCCGCCGATCTCGGCGAAGACCGAGGGCAGCGCGGTCCAGGGCGCGTCCGGGCGGCGGTGATGCGTCGCGTGGAAGTTGAAGTTCAGGAAGAGCGGCCGCAGCGGCCCCGGCAGCCGCAGGTCGTGCCCGCCCATCACGTCGTCGAGCGGCGTGCCGTAGTGATAGACGTTGTCGAAGAACGAGATCAGGAAGGCGCGCCCCGCGAGCGCCAGCGCCAGCATCCACCAGAACGGCCCGTAGAGGGCGAAGGCGGCGGCGAAGGCGAGGGTGACGAGCAGCCCGTCGAGCCGCATCCGGTTGCGGCCCGGCTCCTCGAGCAGCTGCCGGCGCGCGCCCTCCCACATGGTGCGCCCGTCGGGCGCCTCGTCGCCGAAGGCGAGCTTGATGATCGGGCGGTAGAAGCGGTCCGGGAGGATCGCCAGCGGCGCCGCGAGCAACTCGCCGAGGTAGAGGCCGCCGAAGAGCCGCGCGTAGTAGGCGAGCCGCGTCGGCGGGGCCTCGGGCGCGTCCAGCACCTCGACGCGGTTGATGGGCGAGCGGTTGTGCCGGTGGTGCATCAGGTGCCCGAGCCGCAGCAGCTGGAAGGGCGAGCCGAACACGACGCCGAGCGCCCGCCCGAAGCGGTCGTTCCACGCGCGGTCCGGGTGGAGACCGCCATGGATGGCCTCGTGGATCGTCGACCAGAGCGTCGGCGTGAGCGCGACCGGCAGGGCCAGCGCCCAGCCCCAGCGGGGGTCGCGGGCGAGCAGGAGGGGCAGGACGGCGAGCGTCGCGCCGTTCAGGGCGATCAGCGCGGAGGCGATCGCGACGTTGAGCCTGACCGGGATGGGGGCGGCGGACATGCGTGGGTTCCCGTGATTCCGAGCGAGGGGTCCGACGTCTTCGCCGATACCCGTTTTCTGCGATCCGACAATGGCAATGCGCGGTCTCCCGTCCGGTTCCGACGCGGGCGCGCCCACGGCGCGCGCCGGCGCGCCTGCGCGGCGCCCATTCGCTGGGCGCCGAAGCCATGCGACGCCGTTCCCGCGGCGGGGGGCTGGCCAGTCCCGCCGCGTTCTGATTTCGTTGAGGGCATGACCGAGGCTCCGCGCTTCTTCGACGAGATGACCGATCCGGGCGGCGTCCGCGCGCCCTACGCGGAGATCGCGCAGTGGCTCGACGCGCTCGGGCCGGAGGCGCTGGCGCTGAAGCGCGCCGAGGCGGAGGCGCTGTTCCGGCGGATCGGGATCACCTTCGCCGTCTATGGCGAGGGCGGGGACCCCGAGCGCCTGATCCCCTTCGACCTGATCCCGCGGGTGTTCTCGGCGTCCGAGTGGCGGACGCTCTCGCGCGGCATCCTCCAGCGGGCCCGCGCGCTGAACGCGTTTCTGCACGACGTCTATCACCGGGGCGAGATCCTGAAGGCCGGGATCGTCCCCGAGGCCCTGGTCTACCGCAATCCCGCCTTCCTGCCCGAGATGGCGGGGGTCGATCCGCCCGGACGCGTCTGGAGCCACATCGTCGGCATCGACATCGTGCGCACCGGGCCGGACGAGTTCCTCGTGCTCGAGGACAACTGCCGCACGCCCTCCGGCGTCTCCTACATGCTGGAGAACCGCGAGATCATGATGCGGATGTTCCCCGACCTGTTCGCGCGGCGCCGCGTCGAGCCGGTGGACGGCTACCCCGCGATGCTGCGCGCGACGCTGGAGGAGGTCGCGCCGCCGGCCTGCAAGGACGCGCCGACCTGCGTGGTGCTGACGCCGGGGCCGCTGAACTCCGCCTATTACGAGCACAGCTTCCTCGCCGACGAGATGGGCGTCGAGCTGGTCGAGGCGCGCGACCTGTTCGTGGAGGACGGGCTCGTCTGGATGCGCACCACGCAGGGGCCGCGGCGGGTGGACGTGATCTACCGCCGGATCGACGACGACTTCCTCGATCCGCTGGTGTTCCGCCCCGACAGCGTGCTCGGCGTGCCGGGGCTGATGCAGAGCTACCGCGCCGGCGGCGTGACCATCGTCTCGGCGCCGGGGGCGGGGGTGGCCGACGACAAGGCGGTCTATTGCTACGTGCCCGAGATGATCCGGTTCTATCTCGGCGAGAAGCCGATCCTGAAGAACGTCCCCACCTGGAAATGCTCCGAGGCGGGGGACCGCGCCTACGTCCTCGACCATCTCGCCGAGGTGGTGGTGAAGGAGGTGCGCGGCTCGGGCGGCTACGGGATGCTGATCGGGCCGAAATCCACCGCCGCCGAACAGGAGGCCTTCGCGAAGAAGATCGCCGCCAAGCCCGACGACTTCATCGCCCAGCCGACGCTGGCGCTCTCGACCGCGCCGACCTTCGACGGCAAGGGCTCGGCGCCGCGGCATGTCGATTTCCGCCCCTTCGCCCTCGTCGGCCGCGAGATCCGGCTGACGCCCGGCGGGCTGACCCGCGTCGCGATGCGCGAGGGCTCGCTGGTGGTGAACTCCTCGCAGGGCGGCGGGGTCAAGGACACCTGGGTTCTGGCGGACTGATGGCGACGCTCTCCCGCACCGCGGCCGACCTGTTCTGGATGGCCCGCTACCTCGAACGCGCCGAGGCGATGGCGCGGCTCGTCGAGATGGGCTCGCGCATGGCGATGCTGCCGAGCGCCGAGGGCCGCCACGACGAATGGCGCTCGGTCGCGCTCGCCTCGGGCTGCGCGGCCCATTTCGACGGCGCCGAGCCCGACGCCCGCGACGTGATCCTCGGCCTCGTGACCGACCGGAAGAACGCGTCCTCGATCGTCTCCTGCCTCGACCGCGCCCGCGCCAACGCCCGCTCCGTGCGCGTCGCGCTGACGATGGAGGCGTGGGAGACGCTGAACGAGGCGTGGCTGCGCCTCGGCGACATGACCGACGAGCGGGTGATGCGCGAGCTGCCGCAGACGCTCGACTGGGTGAAGGGGCGCTGCGCGCAGTTCCGCGGCGCGGCGGACGCCACGCTGCTGCGCGACGACCGCTACGACTTCGCGCGGCTCGGCATCTTCACCGAACGGGCGGACATGACGCTGCGCCTGCTCGACGTGAAGTACTTCGTGCTGCTGCCGGAGACCGAGGTCATCGGCGGCGGGCGCGATCGCTACCAGTGGGCCTCGGTGCTGATGGCGACCTCGGCGCTGCGGGCCTATCACTGGGCCTATCGCGGCGACTATTCCCCCTGGCGGATCGCCGACTTCCTGATCCTGAACCGCTCCTTCCCGCGCTCGGTCGCCTATTGCTACGGCGAGATCCTGTCCTGCCTCGACAGGCTCGCGACCGGCTACGGCGAGCGCCATCCCTGCCACCAGACCGCGAGCGAGACCGCGGCGACGCTGGCGGACATCCAGATCGGCGAAGTGTTCCACCAGGGGCTGCACGAGTTCCTGACCGACGTGATCTTCCGCAACACGCGCCTCTCGAACGAGATCGGCGCGGCCTATCACTTCTGAGGGGGCCGGCCCGTGCGCCTCGCCATCCGCCACCGCACGCTCTACCGCTACGAGCCCGCCGTCGCGGCCGCGGCGATGCGGGTCAAGCTGTTCCCCTCGCGATACGACGCGCAGACGCCGCTCTCCTGGTCGGTCTCCGCCAACGGCGCGGCGCTGCCGCCCGAGTTCCGCAACGGCTGGGGCGACGAGGAGGCGACGACGCTGCTGCGCGGCGGCGGGATCGAGGCGGTCGAGATCGTGGCCGAGGGCGAGGTCGAGACCACCGACGCCGCCGGCGTGGTCAAGGGCTTCCGCTGCGCGCTCCGCCCCGGCGCCTGCCTGCGCGAGACGCCGCGCACCCGGCCCTCCGACGGCCTGCGGGCGCTTGCGGCGGAGGCGGAGGCGGCGGAGGCGTCGCCGCTCGGTCGCGCCCACGCCCTGATGGCGCTGACCGCCGAGCGCGTCGCCTATCGCAGCGGCGCGACCGATTTCCACGCGACCGCCGCCGAGGCGCTGACGGCGGGGGAGGGGGTCTGCCAGGACCTGACGCATGTGATGATCGCCGCGGCGCGGGCCCTCGGCTGGCCGGCGCGCTACGTCTGCGGCTACTTCCTGTCGGAGGCGGCGGAGGGCGAGCTCGCCACCCACGCCTGGGCCGAGCTTTGGATCGACGGGCTCGGCTGGGTGGGCTTCGACCCGACCCACGGGATGTGTCCGACCGACGCCCATGTGCGCCTCTGCGCCGGCCTCGACGCCGCCGACGCCGCGCCGCTGCGCGGCCATGTCGAGGGCCAGGCCGAGGAGACGCTGGAGGCGCGGGTCGACATCGCCGCCGCGGGCCAGAGCCAGCGCCAGCAGTGAGCCGACGCGGCGCGGGCCGCGCGCATGTGAGCCGCGGCGCGGGCCGCGCTCAGAACACGAGCGAGGCGACGTCGAGCGCGTCCCCGAACAGCATCACAACGCCGAACGAGACCATTCCCGCGACCATGTTCGCCGCCAGAGCCGCGATCACCGCGGCGAGGAGGCAGAACCACCGGGACTTCCCGAACACCGTCGCCGGCGTGCGCACGAAGCCCACCCAGAACACGAACAGCGAGGGGAGGGCGAAGGCGACGCCGACGATCTGTTGCAGCACGAGAAGCTGCTGGATCTCGTCGAACGCCCGGATGTCGCCGAAGCCCCCGTCCAACGCCTGGAACACCGGCGCGATCAGCAGCCAGGACGTCGCCTGGTTCAGCGCGTAGAGCGGCAGCAGGACGCTGCTCGCGAACAGGAAGATGCGGAGCGAGCGGCGCCAGTCCTCCCGCGCCCAGCGCCGCGCCGCGAGCACGAGGAAGAACACGAACGCCCCGACGAAGACCTTGGAGATCTCCCCGAGGAAGATCTCGATCTTTCCGGGCTCAAACGCCCGTTCCAGCCCGTACTGGCGCACCGCCTCCGCGATCGGCCGGGGCGGGTTCACCGGCGTGATCAGGAACGCGCCGCCGACGATGGCGTAGTAGAGCACCAGCGCGGCCTCGAAGACGCGCCAGCCGCGCGTCTCGGCCTCCGGGGCCGTCACCATCTCCGCAAGGCTGCGGTCGCCGACCACGGCCTCCCTCAGAAACGCGAGATAGGCGGCGGCGACCGTGACCACCGCGCCGAACAGGGGAACTCTCTGGACCGTCTCCATCGGGCCGCCTCCCTCCACGCGCCGGCGCAGGGGCGCGCCGGTCGTTCAGGGGAAGGCTGGCCCGGATCGCGCGCGCCGTCTGTGACGACGCACACGTCCCGGTTGCGCGCTCAGACGACGCGGTTGCGCCAGCGCTCCACGAACCAGACGGCGAGGCAGGCGCCGCAGACCGCGGCGAAAAGGTCCGTCACCAGCGGCAGGACGAAGGCCCCGAGCCCGCCGCCGATCACGGCGCCGAGGGCCCCGACGACCATGGCCCCCTTGCGGCTCATGCGGATCTCGAGCGCGTATTTGGCGAACCAGCCGATCAGCGCGCCGAAGATGACGAAGATCAGGAATCCCGCGAACATGGCGTCTCCTCCAGCCCCAGACTGACCGTCCGGCGCCGAAGGGCCGGACCCGTGTTCACCGCCGCCGGCGGTCCGTCGCGTCGCGCCGCCGGCCTCAGCCGTCCTTGAGCCGCGCCACCAGCGCGACCATCCCGACGCCGCCGAGCGCGCCGCCGATCGCGGCCCCGAGCAGGCCGCCGAAGCCCAGCCCCGTGAGCAGCGCGCCGCCCGCCACCCCGCCGCCGAGGCCGAGCAGGATGTCCCCGGTCGGACCCATGGCGCTCTGTCGATACCGGCCGAACAGATACGCCGCGACGACGCCCGCCAGAAGCCACAGCCCGAAATCCATCCCGCGCCCTCCTCAGGCGAAGCGCGTCCCGGCCGGAACCGGGAAACCGTTGAGCATATCCCGCGCCGCCGCGGGACCCCGCCCCGGCCGCTGGGCGCGCTCGATCCGCACCGCGCCGGTCCCGCAGGCCACCAGCAGCGCGTCGTCGAGCGCGACGCCCGGCTGCCCCTCGCCCGGCTCGGGGCGCGTCATCAGCACGCGGACGCGCTCGCCCGCGATCTCGGTCCAGGCGCCGGGGACCGGGGCGAGCCCGCGGGCGTGGGCGTCGACCTCCGCGGCCGGCCGCGTCCAGTCGATGCGGGTCTCGGCCTTCTCGATCTTGCGGGCGTAGCTCGCGCCGTCCTCGGGCTGCGGCGTGAGGCCGAGCGCGCCGGAGGCGACGCCCTCCAGCGCGCGGACCATCAGCGGCGCCCCGATCGCGGCGAGGCGGTCGTGCACGTCGCCGCCGGTGTCGCGCGGGCCGATCGCGACGCGCTCGCAGAGCACGGTCGGGCCGGTGTCGAGCCCCTTCTCCATGCGCATCGCGCAGACGCCGGTCTCGCGGTCGCCCGCCATCACCGCGCGCTGGATCGGCGCGGCGCCGCGCCAGCGCGGCAGCATCGAGGCGTGCAGGTTGAAGCAGCCGAGCCGCGGCGCCTCCAGCACCGCGACCGGCAGGATCAGCCCGTAGGCCACCACCACCGCGGCGTCGAGGCCGAGCGCGGCGAAGGCCTCGCGCTCGGCCGGGTCGCGGAAGGTCTCGGGCGTGCGCACGGGCAGGCCCAGCGCCTCGGCGCAGGCCTGCACCGGGCTCGGGCGGGGCTTCTTGCCCCGGCCGGCGGGGCGGGGCGGCTGGGTGTAGACCGCGGCGATCTCGTTCCCGGCCTCCGCCAGCGCCCGAAGGGTGGGGACGGCGAAATCGGGCGTGCCCATGAAGGCCAGGCGCATCAGCCGGCCGCGGCCTTCGCCCGCTCGCGCTTCAGCTTCTTCATCTTCTCGGTGATCATCATGCGCCGCGCGGCGCCGAGATAGTCGATGAAGAGCCGGCCGTTCAGATGGTCGATCTCGTGCTGCACGCAGGTCGCCCACAGCCCGTCGAACTCCCGCTCCTGCGGGGCGCCGGTCTCGTCGGTCCAGCGCGCGCGCACGCGGCTCGGGCGGGTCACCACGCCGAACACCTCGGGCAGCGAGAGGCAACCTTCCTCGTGCTCGTGCGCGTCCTCGGAGGCCCAGACGATCTCCGGGTTCACGAGGCGCAGCGGCTCGGGCTCGGCGTCCTTCTCGGAGCAGTCCATGACGACCACGCGGGCGTCGACGCCGATCTGCGGCGCGGCGAGCCCGACTCCGGGCGCCTCGTACATCGTCTCCAGCATGTCCTCGAGCAGCGCGCGCACGCCGTCGTCGACGGTCCCGACGGGCTTGCAGACCCGCTTCAGCCGCGGGTCGGGGTGCAGGAGGATCGGTTTGATCGCCATGCCAGCCAGCTAGACAGCGCCTCGCCCCCGGTCAATCCCCGCCCGCCCCTTGCGGCGGCGGGGCGCGCCGCCATAACCAGCCCCGAAGGGAGAGACGGGAGCGAGCCATGGCCTTCGACTTCGACCGGGTGATCGAGCGGCGCGGAACGCATGCCAACAAGTGGGACGGCATGAAGCCCCGCACCGGGGTCGATCCCTCGGACGGGATCGCGATGTGGGTCGCCGACATGGACTTCGCGGCGCCCGAACCCGTGACCGAGCGGCTGGCCGCGCAGGTCGCGCTCGGCGTCCACGGCTATTACGGCGCGGACGGAAGCTGGCGCGCCGCCGTCGCGGGCTGGATGGCGCGGCGGCACGGCTGGGAGATCGACCCGGACTGGATCACGCCCTCGCCCGGCATCTGCGCGGCGCTCTGCTTCTGCATGCACGCCTTCTCCGAGCCCGGCGACGGGGTGGTGGTGTTCGCCCCGGTCTATCACGCCTTCGGCTCGGTGGTGCGCGCCAACCGCCGCCAGCTGATCGAGAGCCCGCTGCTGTTCGAGCAGGGCCGGGCGCGGATGGACCTGGACACGTTGGAGGCGAGCCTGCCCTCGAACGCGCGGCTCGTGTTCCTGTGCAGCCCGCACAACCCGGGCGGCTGGGTGTGGCCGGCGGAGGACCTGCGCGCGCTTTCGGATTTCTGCGCGCGGCGCGGGCTGATCCTGGTGGCCGACGAGATCTGGCAGGATCTGGTCTATCCCCATGCGCGCCATTGCGTGACCGCGCGGGCGGCGCCCGAGGCGGCGGCGCATCTGATCACGCTGGCGGCGCCCTCGAAGACGTTCAACCTCGCCGGCGGCCAGTGCGGCGAGGCGATCATATCGGACCCGGCGCTGCGCAGCCGCTACCGGACGGCCGCCGAGGCGTCGCACGGGACCGACATCAACCTCTTCGGGATGCTTGCGGCGGAGGCGGCCTATGCGGAGGGCGAGCCCTGGCTGGAGGCGCTGATCCCCTATCTCGCCGGCAACGCCGAGCGTTTCCACGCGAGGATCGCGGAGGCGGTTCCCGGCGCGCGGCCGACGCCGCTCGACGCGACCTATCTGTCCTGGGTGGATTTCTCGGCCGTCGACCTGCCGGAGGAGGAGGTCGTGCGGCGCATCCGCGACGAGGCGCGGATCGGAACCAACGCGGGCCGCAGCTTCGGCGCCGGCGGCGCGGGGTTCGCGCGGTTCAACCTGGCCTGTCCGCGGAGCGTCGTCGACGCGGCGCTGGACCGTCTGGCCGACGCCTTTGCGGACCTGCGCTGAACCGGGACGGGCTCAGATGTAGCGGCGGGCGCCTTTCAGGGGCGGCGCCTTCGACTGGCCGGCCCGCCAGATGAGGTGGGCGTTGAGCGCCGTCGTCGGCCCGCCCATGCAGAACACTTCGGCTTCTATACGCTCGATCTCTTCGTCCGAGAGATCCTCGAGTCGCGGCTCTCTCGACAGGTCGCGGGGCATGGTCAGACGGCTCCTTGGCTCGACGTCGCCTCGGCGCGCTCGTGAAGGGGCGGGCCCCTGCGGCGCGCTGTGAGGGTAGAGTGACCGAGGG
>AACY020565355.1_pt1 | contig 20385 bp, 24 predicted proteins | sample 267378 | NCBI WGS metagenome assembly AACY02 (sample SAMN02954345, study PRJNA13694) | marine metagenome | biome: aquatic; feature: ocean; material: water; isolation source: isolated as part of a large dataset composed predominantly from surface... | reverse complement strand
CAGGACTTCTTTTTCAATGGATAATTTACATTTGGATTCTTAGTAAAAGGAGATAAAGTTTTAAACATATTTACTAATAGAATTTTCATTCCTGTTAAAAATCCTGGAAGTTTAGGTCTAAAATCTTTCATTAAAAAACTACTTTCATTACTGATGTTATCAAAATGTTTAACAAAGAAAGTGGAATTAAAATCTTCCATGCAATATTCTGTAACTGATCTTCTCTAAATCTTGGGAAAGACCACCTAACTAAAACAAGAATAAATCCAAGAAGCAGTGTTTTTGTTAAAACAGATACTGGACCATAGAAATTTACCCACTCTACTGGTAGTAAAGGTATGTGATACCCTCCGAGGAATAATGTCGATGCAATAGCACACATAACAAACATATTTATATATTCAGCAATATAAAAAATTAGAAACCTTATTCCTGAATATTCTGTCATAAATCCCATCACTAATTCGGACTCACCAATTGGCATATCGAAAGGAACTCTCATCATTTCAGCAGTCGCAGCAATCATAAATATTAGAAAAGCTATTCCTTGTCCTGCTATCACAAAAGGGAGTCCCCATTCAATTTGTTTTTCAACTATACCAACAAGAGACATCGTCTCAGCTTGGATAACTACTCCAACTACTGCAAGTATTAAAGGCAGCTCATAAGCAATTAATTGTCCCGCTGCTCTAAGTCCCCCCATTAATGAATATTTATTAGCAGATGACCACCCCGCAATCAATACCCCAAGAGTTGATAATGTGCTGATTGCAAGTAGGTAAAATACTCCTAAATTTAAATCGACAACTACCAAGGTAGGGCTTATGGGTACAACTACAAAAAGTCCAAATACTGAAAATAGGACGAAAGCTGGAGCAAGTTTGAAAATTGTTTTGTCAACTTTCGTTGGAATAATATCTTCTTTTTGAATAAATTTAATTACTTCAGCCAATGGAAAAATTAGACCCCTTAATCCAACATGAAGAGGCCCAGGCCTCCTCTGCATCCAAGCACTTGCTTTAACATCCATTAATGTAAAGATGACTGCACCATTTAAAGCAAAAGCAAGAACCACTCCTACTTTTAATAAGATCTCACTACCAAAACTCATCTATCAACATCTCCTAAAACGAAATCTAAACTTCCCATGATTGCAATTAAATCTGGTAGCAATTGCCCCTCCAATAATTCGGGAAGTATTGAAATATTACTAAAGGACGGTGTTCTAATTTTTAACCTATAAGGACCTAGCCCTCCTTCAGATATTACATGAAATCCCATTTCCCCCTTTGGATTCTCTGTTCTAACATAAGACTGGCCTTTTGGAACTTTGATAACTTTTGGTACTTTAGCCTGAAGAGATCCTGAAGGCATTGAGTCAATTGCTTGCAAAATAATTCTTGCAGACTCTCTCATTTCTATTAATCTCACATACCATCTGTCGTAACAATCACCATTTTCCCCAATTGGTATCTCAAAATCAAATTTATCATAAGGAAGAAAGTTCGTTTGGGTCCTAAGGTCAAACTTTACTCCAGAAGCTCTTAATATAGGGCCAGATACTCCATAGTCTTCACACATTTCTTTTGAAATTATCCCCACGTTCTGTGTTCTGGCTTTAAAAACTTCGTTCCCACCAACTAAATTTTCAAATCTTTCAACAGCCTCTAAAACTTTCTCCATGACTATTTTTGTTTCCTCATAAAAACCTGCTGGCAGATCTTGGATGTCTTTTTTAGTTGTTGGTCCTGCTCCTGCAGCTGGTTTAACTCCTCCAATTCGATTAAAGTTTGGATGAAATCTTCCACCTGTGACAGACTCAATTAAATCAAGAACTCTTTCTCTATCTTCCATCGCTAAAAACATTGGGGATAGAGCTCCTATTTCCAAAGCATACGCACCATTAAATACAAAGTGTGAGGCAATTCTTGCCATCTCTGTCAAAATTAAACGAATGTGCTGTGCTCTTTCAGGAACTTCTATTTCCATTAATTTTTCAGTAGCTGCAATAAAGGGAATCTCATTTGCGAATCCTGAAACCCAGTCAATTCTATTAACAAGTGTTGTAATTTGTGGATATGTTCTAACCTCAGCTAACTTTTCATAACCACGATGCATATATCCCAATACAGGTTCTACACTAGAAATTTTTTCTCCATCAACTTTTGCAACTAGCCTTAAAACTCCGTGAGTTGACGGATGCTGTGGCCCGATATTTAGAGTCATATCTTCAGTTTCTATCTCTACAGAAACTGATGCATCCGAAACATGAGGCATGTTATTAGGATCTATTGTTGTATCCAATTAGCTTTCCCCTTCATCTTTTTTTCCATCTTCTGGCATTCCTTCAACGTCTACTTCTCCAGGCCAAGGCTTTACTTCTCTACTTATTAATTCAAATGATTTAAGCATTGGATTACCTTCATACCCATCTGGTAAATAAATTTTTGTGAGATTTGGATGATTCACAAAATCAATTCCAAACATTTCGTAAGCTTCTCTTTCATGCCAATTTGATCCTGCAAATATACTCACAAGAGAATCTATCGAAGCATTTTCCTTTTCAATTTTTGTTGAAACTAAAACTAAATTTCCTTCAATTGATTCTGATAGACAGCAAATTATTTCAAAATGTGGATTAACTGGTTCTTTAGGAGGGTCTCCAACGGAAACTTCATTCTCCCAATCTATAGCGCTAAGCCATGAAAAATACGTTAAACCAAAATCATTTTTTAATATAGACACTGTTTCTGTCCACTGAGATGACTCGACATTAATTTTTAATGTATCAAACTCATTGACTATATTATTAAATTTTGAAGAAAGAGAATCTATAAAACTTTGTGGATCAGACTGGTTCAATTTGCTCCTCGTTCCATTTAGCCTTTATGTCTTCACCCTTAATTTTTTGTTGGAGTAAAATTATTCCTTCTTGTAAAGCTTCCGGTCTTGGAGGACAACCTGGAACATAGACATCAACCGGAATTAATTGATCAACACCTTTTGTAACAGAATAGGAATCCCAATACGGACCTCCACTATTTGAACATGATCCCATAGAAATTACATATTTAGGTTCAGGCATTTGGTCATAGAGCCTTTTTACTGCTGGAGCCATTTTATCTGTAACTGTTCCAGCTACTATCATTAAGTCAGCTTGTCTTGGAGATGCTGGCAAAGGAATGACACCCAATCTCATAAAATCATGTCTAGGTCCACTTACTGCCATAACTTCAATTGCACAACACGCTAACCCAAATTGAAAATACCATAACGAGTAAGATCTTGCCCAGTTAAAAACTGCAGAGATTGGTTTTGGCAAACCAAATTTATCAACTACTCCCATTTTAAAACATCCTTTCTAATCGCATAAATAAGACCTATAAGCAAAATAAAAATAAAAATAAGCATTTCAATTAATCCAAAGTACCCAAGCTTCTCAAGATTTATTGCCCAAGGAAAAATAAAAACTGCCTCAACATCAAAAATTACAAATAAGAGACCAAAAACATAATACCTTATATAAGTCTGGCTCCATCCAGTTCCTACAGGATCTACGCCTGATTCATAAGTAGTTAATTTTTCACTAGTGGGATTATTGGGTCTTATAACAGCTGAAAGGCTTAAAACTAATGTCATCAACACTAAGCCAACGCTTAATACAACTCCAACCGTTATATAGTCCTGAAAATAAGAAATCATATATGTAATTTTAGTATGTTTAAAAAAGTTTAGTTTTTTTTACAACTTCGGTGAAATTATTTGTAAGATTTTTCTATGAGTAAATATCAAAATATTCTTAACGAGCCAAATCTCCTCGATCTTTCTAAAAAAATATTTAATGCAGCATTAAATGAGGATTTTTATACTGAAAATAAGGAAATTCCTTTATCTTCATCCCTATATGAAGCAGAAAATATTAATTTCATAATCGCAGATGGACTCGGAAGTAAAAATATTGAGGAGACAGACTCTTTTTTCAATAAATATAATGCTGGTTCTGTTAATTCAACATTTCCAAGTTCTACAAATGTTGCTTTAAGCACAGTTAATTTAGTAGACCAGCCAATAAATACGGGGATGCTTGGTTACTTTCAGTTTGATAAAAACAAGTATGGCTTGATAAATGCTCTTAATTGGAGTCAGGAAAATGAAAAAATGCTTGAGGATGATTTTTTCAAAAAAAATAAAACTATATGGACAGTACTTAAAGAAAAAAATATATTTGCCAACAATGTTCAGCCTAAAGATCTTGAAAATAGTGCACTGTCAAAATATATATATAAAGACTCACATCAAATAAATTACAAAGATGAGGATGATCTTATTGATTTAGTTAAAAACAGTTCTCTGTTAGAAAATAGATTTAATTTTATTTATTATCCAAAAATTGATATTGCTGCTCATTTATTTGGCGTTGGTAGTAATGAGTGGCAAAAAGAGCTTGAAATCTTTGAAGGAGTTATTGAAACAATAAATGATTCAAATATAAGGAAAACATACACAATAATTTCAGCTGACCATGGTTTATTAAATGTCGATAATGAAAGCAGGTATTATCTTGAGTACCCAGATACAGTTGAAATATTTGGAGATCAAAGAGCAGTTTATGCAAACGGTACAGAAGAGGAAATTAAAAAAGTATTCGAAAAAGTTCCAGGTGAGTTCCTTCCTAATGACCAGTTACAATTATTTCTTGGACAAAGTGAGGGAGAATATATGGAAAGACTCGTTCCAGACTTTTGTTTTTTAGTAGATAAGGGGAATATAATTTTTCCTAAGCATCTTAAAGCAGATCTTGTTGGCTACCACGGTGGCTTAACAGAAGAAGAAATGAAAATTCCCCTAATTGAATTTTCTAACTTTTAGGAATAGATAATGGCTTTGTCGTACATAGGATTGCTTTTAATAATTATTCTCGTAATACTCTTTGGGAGAAAAATTAAATAATTTAATTTGGTTGATAAGTACCAAAAAATACTTGCCAAGCTAAAGCTGTTTTGGATAGAAGACTTAACCATATATATGTCCTCTCTCCGTAAAGATAGTCCTTCCACTTTCCAACACCTTTATATTGCAAAATCATATTAAGAGAAAAGGTATTAAAAAATAAGAAAATACTTATGAAAATCCAAACAACAAATTGTGGCACTCCTTGTGGGTTTGTGTCGGTAGATACACCGTCACCAATAAGGTTTATAAATATAAATATCCATGGAGCAATACCTACAATTGTTCCCATAATATAACTAGTCCAATCAACTTTATCAGTGTATTGGTTGTGAACTTCCATCATCCATCCAAACCAACACATTGCAGCACACATAAAAAATACTCCTACTAAAGCCCAAATGTCGTAAATGCCAACCAATAAAGCTATCAACACAAGCATCACTGATGCACTAATTGAATACTCTACCCATCTGACTTTGTTCATTCCTTTTTGTAAATCTTCTTGATACTGGGAATAGAAAGGACCAGAAATTAAAAAATGTGCAACTGCAGAAGCTAATAAGAAAGTTGCTACGGCCGGACCAAAGTTTGAAATCTCTCTCCAAATTTCAAGTTGTGGAACTAAAGCAAAACTAGAAGGATCTCCAGGGTTTCCTTCTGCTCCTAGTTGAGTAAGAGTTATTGGAACTACAAAATCAGTATTGACTACTGTTCCCAACCAAAATAATGTACTTCCTTGAACTAAGTGAAGAAAGCCCATAATTATATTAAATCTTCTAAGTTTTGCTATTTTTTCTGACATTTAATCATTCTCCTTTACATATATATATTAATGTTTAATTAGAAAGATTTATTTAATTTATGGATAAGCAAGATATTTATTCTGAAATAGAAATTCTCATTAATGAGCTTGAAACACTAGTGAAATCACTTGCAACAGCTAGGGAACACATTGCTGAAAGCTCAAACAATAGAGCTTCAGGGAATTTATCAGAAATAGAAATAAAATTACAGGCTATTGCTGGAAAAGTATCGAAAATTAAATCAAGTATTTGAAGGAAAAGTTGTAACTTCCGAAATTTCTATAGAAATTTTGTCTCCAGTTTCAAAAATTGTAGAAGGTAATGATCTTGATCTAAATATTTGACCTGCACTATTTTCAAAAGAAACAACTTGGTCGTGTCCATAGAAAATACATTCTTTGACCACGTAAGCACCTTTTGAATCAAGACTCAGCTCAATACATTCTGGTCTTATAGAAACGTCTAATGCCCCCTCGTATGCAGACACGAATGTACCTAGAGCTGTCTCTACTCTTCCATTTTTTGAAAATCCTTTAATGATATTTGGATCCCCGACAGAGTTGGCAACATTTTGACTAACTGGGTTTAAATAGATCTCTTGAGGTGTTGCGCTTTGCATTACTTTACCATCTTCAAGAACACTAACAATATCACAGACGGATAATGCTTCTTCTTGATCATGAGTTACTAGAATTGCTGTTGTCTCTGTTTCTCTTAAGAGATGAACTACTTCATCTCTTAATTCTCTTGCCATATGAGCATCTAGGCTTGTGAAAGGCTCATCCAACAGTACAACATCTGGTTTAGGAGCTAATGCTCTTGCTAGAGCTACTCTTTGCTGTTGGCCCCCTGAAATGTCTTGAGGAAATTTGTTTCTATATTTTTTTAGATTACACATTTCTAAAACTTCTTCTAAACGACCGTTATTGATGTCTTTAGTTGATAAGCCAAATGCAATATTTTTTTCAACATTTAAATGTGGAAATAGAGCATAATCTTGGAAAACCATTCCTATATTTCTATCTTCCGGAGGTATAGTTGTTTCCTGATCAAAAACTATTCTGTCATGCATTTCAATAGAACCTGAATCTGGATTCTCAAAACCAGCAAGCAGCCTTAAGGCTGTTGTTTTTCCAGAACCTGAAACTCCTAGTATCCCAAATATTGAACCTTTCCATACGTCCAAGTTAAAATCTGTTAATACCTGTTCTGGTCCATATGATTTTGTTAGAGATCTAGCTCTAATAATTAAATTATCAAATACCATAATTATCCACTTAAATTCCTTGTACTTAACATATAAGTAGGAATTGCACTTATTGCCAACAATATAAAAGCAGAAAATGCAGCCTGGGTGAACAATCCTTCTGATGCAAAGGACCAAACATCAACTGCCATTGTATTAAATCCGGTTGGCCTAAGTAACAATGTTTGTGGTAATTCTTTCATAGTTGATAGAAAAACTAAAGCACCCCCTGCTAAAAGGCCTCTATAAATAAGCGGAAAGGTAACTTTGCTAAATGTTTCAATCTTTGATTTACCAAGACTTGAACTAGCGTCAATATACGAGCCTTTGACTTGTTCCATAGAAGCTTGACCACCTCCAATAGCCTGAGGTAAAAATACTATTAAATATGAAATTACAAGTGCAAAAAAACTTTGATAGATAGATGGAAAAATTTTTACTGTAATAAATAATATGGAAACCCCCACAGCAAGGTGAGGTAAGCCATACAATGCAAGAATTACCTTCTCGAGTAAATCACCGAATTTTGATCTGTATTGAGAAATCATTATGACTATTGGCATAGAAATAATTATTGCAAGAATTGAAGTAACAATTGAAGCAGAAAAAGATCCCACTACTCCTCCAAATACAGCTCTTACATCATTCCCAAGTGACAATCCTCTAATTAGCCAATAACTTAAAACAGAGACTGGCAACATTAAACCAAAAAAAATAACTAATGCAAAAAATAAATAAACCAGTAACTTGCTTCTTGAGCTGAGATCAACCTTAGCGGGGATCCTTGGAGTGCCTGAAACTTTTGCTGACCTTGTAACATCAGAACCCCTTTGTATAAAACTAATTATTAAAGCTAAGAAGATTAATAAACCAGAATAAAAAATAATTGGATCTCCTAAAAGACTAAATTCATAATATGTATAAATAGCTTTTGTTATAGTTGAGTACCTCATCAAAGAAACTGCTCCGAAATCTGAGATTACATATAGACCAACTAGGAGACCCGAATAGATTATTGGTTTTCTTAATCTAGGAATAACAACACTTGTATAAATTCGAAATCTTTTTACTCCGAGTGATCTTGCAGCTTCTTCAACCGTAGAATCAAGATTTCTAAGTGCGCTACTACAAATCAATAGAACATATGGATATGTAAATAAGGTTAATACTATCCAGCTTCCAATAAACCCTTCTATTCCATTAATCTCATTTAAGCCTGTAAATGAAAAGATTTTAACGAATAAACCTTTTGGTGAAAAAGCAGAAATATATGTTAAAGCACCTATATATGATGGAATAACTAAAGGTAAAGTACAAAGCGTAAATATAATTTTTGAACCTTTAATTTTAAACCTTATCAAAATTATGGATATTAATAAGCCCAAAGATACACTTGATATAACAACTGCAAAAAACATAGATATGGTATTAAACAACATTCCATATACATTCCATGATTCAAAAAAGCTTTCAAAAGATCTCGAAAATGTAAAAAACCTCCAAACCATATAGAAAACAGGCATTAAAAACACAGAAAGAATTACTACATTTGTAAGGGCTAATCCTTTTGGTGTTTTCACATTTCTAAGGATATATTGAAATAATACTTATTTAAAGAAAAAAATCTGACCAGATTTCTCTGGTCAGATTTTCTAGTTTCGGTTTTGAGATAAATTAATGACTGACTAAGAAATTAATTAAAATAAATCTAAAAACCTGCTGCAGCTATTAACTCAACAGCTTTTTCTTGCCATAAAGCTAGTGCAGACCAGTTCAAATCCCCTGGGGAATTCAAGCTGTCAATGTCTGGTAAAAGTGCATTTGGTTCAATACCAGCTACGAGAGGGAACTCATAAACAGTATTTGTAAAATGCTCTTGAGCACTTGTTGAGTGTAAATACTCAATGAATGCTAGAGCAGCCGATTTATTTTGGCTAGAAGATAATACTCCTGCCCCTGCCGGCATAACCATTGCGCCACAACCACCGTCTAAATATACATTCTTAATTGGCGTGTCTCCAGCTTCTGCCAATGTTCTTAATGTGTAATAGTGATTAATCATCCCAATATCTAATTCACCAGCAGCTGCCGCAGCAACTTGAGGTGAGTTCTTAGGATATTCGGTGTATCCAAGACCATTAATGGCTGTTAACCATTCAGCGACTTTTTCTTCACCATCTTGCTCAATCATACATGAGACCATAGCTATGAATGAAGAGTTGCTTGGGGCTAGTCCAAGTCTTCCTCTGAATTTTTCATCATTTAAACCATATATTGTTCCTGGAAGTTCTGAATCCATAACATCTCTGGTGTCAACAACCAGTGATCTTGACCTTCCAGATGTACCGACCCAGTAACCTCTTTGGTCAACTGCCCAAGCTGGGACATTGTCTAATATATCTTCAGGTAATACATCAAACAAGCCTTCTTTAGCAACAACACCAAGGCTCACAGGATCTTGAGACAAGAAAACATCAGCTGGACTAATTGCACCTTCGAGAGCTAATGTACCTGCAAGAGCTGCGCTCTTTGCATATCTAACTTCAACCTCTACTCCAGTTTCAGCAGCAAATGCTGCAATTACATCAGCAACTAAGCTTTCTTTTCTACCACTATATATAACAAGGGTTCCTCCTACTTCAGCTTCTTCCTCAGCTAAAGCAGCTTCAACTGCTGCTGCAACTTGAGCATCAGAAACTTCGCCAGCAGGTCCTTGCTCTCCCTGTGCTCCAGTCTCACCTTGTGGTCCAGCATCGCCAGCACACGCAGCAAATAACATAAGAAGTACAGAGATCAATGCGATTGATTTCTTATTCATTTTTTAATAACCTTTTTTTTGCTTATTATTTAACTTGTTAATAGTAGTTAACATATTAAGTTAACGTTAATTATTTTAAAATATTTTTCTCTCTCAATTTATGTTCTTTATTTAAGTATTTTAAAATTTAATAGTGGATCCAAAAAATAAAACATTTGTACTTTTGGTAAATCTGGGGTCTCCAAAAGAGCTTAATAAAAAAAGTGTAAAAGAGTATTTAAAGTCTTTTTTATCTGATGATCTTGTAATTGATATACCAAAATTTTTTCAACAGTTAATTTTACATACTTTAATTCTTCCATTTAGACCAAGACAAACCCTTCATGCTTATAAACAAATATGGACCGAAGAAGGCTCTCCTTTAATTGTTTCAACAAAGAAAATTGCGAAAAAGTTAACCAAAAAAACAAAATGGAGAGTCGAAATAGCAATGAGGTATGAAGATCCTAGTATTGAAGATGCTCTCAAAACCCTTAAAGAAGAAGATTGTAACAAACTTTTCGTTGTCCCTCTTTATCCTCATAATGCTATGGCTACAACCATGACAACTGAAGAAGAGGTCAAAAGAGTTGCTAAAAACTTATTTTATGATGTAGAACTTATTTTTATTAAGCCTTTTTACAATAATACAAAATATTTAAATGCTCTAAAAAAGTCTATAGATCCATATATTGAGGGAGGAAATTTTGATAAATTAATTTTTAGCTATCACGGGATTCCAAAAAGACAGGCTAAAAAGACTGATATTACTGGAACTCATTGCTTCTCATCATCAGATTGTTGTGAAACTATATGTCCAGGCTCCTCAAATTGCTATAAAGCGCATACCGTACAAGCATCAAATAAAGTAGCTGAAGAACTAGGCCTTAGTGATGACCAATGGGAAATTGCTTATCAATCAAGGCTAGGTCCTGGCTGGCTAACTCCATTTACAGACAAACGCTTAGCTAAAATGCCTAGTAAAGATTTAAAATCAGTACTTGTTGTCTGCCCCTCTTTTATTTCGGATTGTTTAGAAACTTTGGAAGAAATTGAAATCAGGGGAAGAGATACTTTTTTCAATTCAGGTGGAGAAAAGATGACATACATTCCTTGTTTGAATGATTCAAATGACACTATAGATTTGTTAGAGTCTCTTGTTCTTGAAAGTGAAATTAAAAGATAAGCTTTATTTGCTTATCTTAAATAAAGCGCGTGGAAATATCTTTCCGCCAGTTCGGACAACCCACATAAAGGCTACAAGTATATATGCAAATGGACACGCCATACTCTTATTTTAAACCATGATTAGAATAAAAGAAATGGAAATAAATATTAAAGAAGCAAATAAAGATCCAAAATTAATTAGAAAATTTGAACCTTTTGTTTGGGTCGCTTTTATTGCATTAACAGCACTTGTAGGCTGTCCTGTATTTTGATTTTATCCATGCTCTCAAGTTCTCATGTATTGTTAATGCGTGTTAACATATAATTAGATATGGATAATTCAAAAAATCTATTAGCACATGAGGGTGACGGTCAACAGTTGATTGAAAATTTTCCTGTATCTTTTTTTTCACATGCTGAAGCAATATTCCACTTAAAGGAAGCCGGGATAGAGTTAAAGAAAACTAGAGTCGCTGATTGGCTTGGCTCAAGTAGAGCAAACGTATCACAAGTTATTGGAAGAATGCAAAATAGTGGTTTGGTAGATTTTGGTGAAGATCTAGAACTGACTCAAGCAGGGTTATGCTTAGCAAAAATAGTCTCTAGAAGACACAGGATTACAGAAAGATTCCTATCAGAAGTCTTAAATCTTCCCTGGGAAGATGTATATAAAGAATCATCAAGATGGGAAAATATTTTAAGCCCTACAACAGAAAAAGCAATGTTAGAAATTTTAGGAAATCCTACGACTGGACCGTTTGGTAATCCAATCCCATATTCAAATTATAAAGAAAAAGAAATGATGCGTATTTTGGATGTTGATACAAAAAAAACTTATTCAATTGAAAAAATAACAGAAGAACTCAAACGGGATAGTGCAACAATAAGTTTTTTACAAAATCATAATATGGTTCCTGGAAGTAAAGTTACTGTTGCTGATACAGGTGATTTTTCAATAACTATAAGTGTTAATAAAAATGATTATTTTGGAATTGATAAGTTCATTGCAAAAAGGGTCTTTGTAGCATGAGTAATTTTCTGGATCAAATTCCTACTATGGTATTTTCTTACATTGGTGGTGGGATATTCTTGCTTATAATTTTATATAAGTTTTATCCAAAAATATTCTTATCATTTCATAAACCATTCTTCTTTACTATTGGTGTGCTTTCATTATCTTTAGGATACATTGGTATTGTAGTGCCAGGCTTGCCAACAACAGTTTTTATATTGATCGCAGCGTGGGCATTCTCTAAATGTTCTGAGAGATTCACAATTTGGCTAGAAAATCATCGAATTTTTGGTCCAATTATTTTGAATTGGAAAACATACAGAGGGCTGTCAAGAAGGGCGAAGAAACTTGCTATAAGTATGATCATCCCGACATTCGTATTAACAATTTATCTTGTATTCTCGTTAGTCGGTGATTTAATTTTTGGAGCTTTTGGAATAGGTCTTTGTACTTGGCTTGCAACAAGGCCTGAGCCACCTTTACAAACAGATAACTAATTCGCTTCTGGAATCTGATAGTCAATAGGTGAAACTTTATCTAATTCGAAGACGTCCCTTGCTTGAGCTTCATAATTTAATCCAATCGAAATCTGATCACCTTCAGTAACTCTGTTTCCGTTTTCGTCCAGTCGAGCATTAAATGTTGCTTTCTTCCCAGACTTACAAATTGTTTTCAATTCTACTAATTCGTCAGCCCACCCTAGTAAATAAGCACTTCCAGGAAATGGTTCTCCTCTGAAATCTGTTCTTAATCCATAGCAAAGCACAGGTATTTTTAATTTGTCTACTACCAAACTAAGTTGAAGTACCTGTTTTGGAGTTAAAAACTGTGCTTCATCAACTAAGACACAAGCAACAGGTTCTCTTTGATGTTCATGTGCAGTCCAAACATATAAATCATCTTCTCCAACAAACTTTTCTACATCTCTCTCAAGTCCTATTCTTGAGGTAATTTTCCCCTCGCCAAATCTATCGTCTAGTTTTGGTGTAAATATTAAAGAACGCATTTCCCTTTCTTCATAGTTATAAGCTGATTGAAGTAAGTTTGTACTTTTTCCAGCATTCATTGCTGCATAGTAAAAATAAAGTTTTGCCATATTTTTATATTACTCAATTATTCTTATCTTTATTCTTTTGTATCATAGAAATATGGAAAATATTTTAACATTTGTTCACATGGTAAGTTTGTGTATTTGGCTTGGCTCAATGGTTACATGGGCAGTTTTTGCACCAAAGTTGTATAAAATTGACCCAACAAAAAATACAACTAATACTCTTCGTGGATCATTTACTAAGATATCTTGGGGTTCTTTCTGGGTTGCTTTTGTTACAAATAGTTTAATTCAACTTACTACTGATTCTTCTTCTAATTGGATGAACGAATTAATATTTCTTTCCATAGCTGCTGGCATAATTGCTTTACACAGCTTCCTTGGAAATAAATTAAGTGCAGCTATTAGAGGAATGTTGAATGGTGTGATGTTAATAATCGCACTTGTGGTTGTATATTTGGCTATAAGCTATATCTAATAAGATTTAATTAGCTCTAACTCTTTATTCGAAATAACTCCATACCCTCTTTCGAGTATATTATTTGTATCTTTTTGAACTAAAAACCAATAAATAGTTTCCTCATCAGGAATATCTAAATCTTTTCGAAACTGCTCTTTATCTAAATATGCGGTAATTGTTCTATTTCTAATTCGGTTATCTCTTATTCCAGCACGCATAATGCCATCTAAATAAATTTCGTTAAGTTTAGAAGTTTTTCTTATTGTTGGTACTTCAATAATGTTGTGTGTTGAGCCTAAGCCATTGCTTTCTAAAAGATTAATTGATTCATCAACCAATGCCTGATGCCATTGTTGGAATGCAACAATAACTATTAAATTTTTATCAACAAAATCATCTGGTACAACTTTTTTTTCTTTATTTAAGTTGTTGCCTTGGATGGATGGAAATTGATTAAGTTCTGGACTCATATATGAACTATCACCCGTTTGACAATTGATTACAAACAGAAAAATTAATAATAAAGAACAAAATCTAGACCGGACCAAGAATTTCCTCAAGGTTTTTTATATTGGTATCAAGTAATTTATTGAACATAGGGCCAAAAAATAATCCTATCAAAATAAATATACCTTTGTATTTAATATCAACTGAGTAAGTGAGCTCAGTACCTTTTGCGTTTGCTGATAAAAAGATTGTATCAACTATTTCAAAATTTCTTGAATCTGTTTTGAGAGAAGCTCTTAATGGTGCCCCCCATTCAATAATTTCATAATCTAATTCCAATTCTCTATTGTTAAAATGTGTTTTGACTTTAAAAATAGAACCCTCTCTTATAGGCTCTTTTGTTATGAGTTCTGCTTCATCTCCCTCATTCCATTTATCTAGATTTCTAAAATCAGCAGTGAATGTAAAAGCGGACTCTATATCTTCTTTAACTGTAATTGTTCTCGAATAAACCGGCATAACTCAATTGTAAGTCAATTAATGGTTTGTATGAAATTAATTTATCTAAGATTTAAAGATCTATTTCTAAATCCAGCAAAACCAATAATTAAAAAGATAGCAATTTTTGCTAATACAAGACCTATATCTCCACCAATTAATCCATCTTGGTAAGGACTCCCATAAGCTCCAAATGATGAAATATTATCATCAATCCAGAGAAACAAGTCGTTAGTGCCACTTAAGGAATTTGCTATCCACTCTATAGCCATTAACCCTGCACCAAAACCCCAAGCATAAGATGATTTTCCAGTATAAGCACCTAAAGCAAAACCCAATACACCATAGCTAACACCTGCTAATCCTGCCATTAATGTTGAGCTCATTAAAGGGGCATAATCGAGTGTTTGGCTTAACTCCATTGTTGCTATTGGTATGTACATAACATTCGTCCATGTAAAGGTTATAAAAAGTCCAAAGAAAATAGCTACAACTGATTGCGTTAAGTAAACAGTCGCTCTTGTCATTGGAAGAGATGCAACGAATTCAAATGTTCCATCTTCTTCAGCTTTTGCACCCATCTTATTTAATAAAACTATAGTGGCTATAGCAACCAAGATAACCCCAAATAGATTCAGAAAGTAACTTGTAACCATCCCTTCAAGTGTAAAAACATTATCCCAATCATCTATTCCTAATAAATTCATCATTGTGTCATTTTCAGACATTCCTCTAAATGCTTCTTTTTGAGTATCAATCAATAAACCTTCCACACTTTCATTTGCAAAAGATAGGGGTAAAATTGTGAAATATAATGCTGGAGCTATAGCCCATGTCATTATAAATTTTCTCGGAACACTCAACATATATTTTAAATAATTAAACATTACTCCTTCTTTCTGTCGTAAAATTCAAAAAAGGCATCTTCTAATTCCTTACCTTCATCTTTTGCTTTCTTTTCGAATGTCTTATATGATTCATCATAAATTTTCGAACCTACCTTAAGGACAGCCATTGTGTCAGCTATTTTTTCTACCTCAGAAATTATATGTGAAGATAATAAAATAGATGCTCCGTTGTTAGAAAATTCTTCAATAGTCTCAAAAAATGTTCTTTGATGAAAAGGATCTAATCCTGAAGTTGGTTCGTCAAGAACTAGTGCTTTTGGTTTATGCAACAATGCTAAAATAACAGCAGTTTTTTGTCTGTTTCCTTTTGAAAGTTCTTTAACTATTTGTTTCACATCCAACTCAAACTTTTCTGCTAACTCCATTGCGTAATCTATGGACTGACCTCTCATATCTGCACCAAGTTTAAATAATGATTTAGAATTTAGATTTTGTGGAAGTTGTGGGTCTCCTGGGAGATATCCGATTATTTCTTTAGCTTCAACAGGATTGGCTATAGTATCTACTCCGGCTACCTTAAGAGAACCCTCGGATGAATTCAAAAAACCCATAAAACTTCTCATTGTTGTTGATTTCCCTGAACCATTTGGTCCTAGTAATGCTTTAACTTCCCCATCATCAACAGAGATATTGATATCCTCTACACCTTTACCATTTTTGTATTTCATGGTTAAGTTTTTTATTTCTATCACAAAATTTATTATATAGAAATTCTTAAGTTGTGATAACTAGTCATTTAAATTCTCTTTATTTTGTTTATTCCTAAGCCAAGTTAAAAGAAGAGCTGGTACTAAAAACCAAAGTATCTCATCCCAACCACCTTGATGCTGTAAAACCGGAGGGGGTATTATTTTTGAAATCATTATAAATAGTTCTGTATTACCCAGCGTGAGATATTAATTAAAGAGTTTGGAAGTAAACCAAAGAAAATAGTCGCAAATGAAAGAGCACTTAATGATAAAATTTGTGACCTCTTTAAGGTAATTCGTTCCACTGGTGTTTCGGGTTTGTCAATAGCAGCAACCCATATTGGTCTTAAGTAGAAATAAAATCCTGCGACAGTTGAAAGCATTAATATTACAACTAATACATAGCTCTCATAAGACCAGAGGTTTGTTATCAAAATAAATTTTGAAATAAAACCGCTTGTTAAAGGTATGCCTGCTAAACCAAGCATAAAAATACTAAAACAAATTGTTAAGAACTTGTTTTCAACAAAAAGTCCTGATAAATTCTCAATTGAAAAATCTGATGAAAGTTTTCCACTAATTATGGTAAATATAGTAAATATTCCAATTAATTGAATTGTGTATGCGGTGATATAAAACAACGAAGCACTAGTACCATTCACACCTGAAACAATTCCAGAAAGTATAAATCCTGACTGAATAACACCACTATAAGCAATCAATCTTTTCATATCCGATTGAACAGTTGCAAAGAATGAACCAACAAAAATTGAAATTATTATTACAGCTAAGAAGAACAATTCAAAATTCTCCATAACAGCTCGTAGAGAAACTATACATAGCCTTGCTATTACAAGAAAAGATGCAACCTTTGCAACTGATGCCATATACCCAACATATCCAGTTGGAGATCCTTGATAAACATCTGGAGCCCATGATTGAAATGGAGCAGCAGCAACTTTAAATAAAAGACCAACGATTATAAAGAGGAAACCAATAAATGTAGTTAGTGGTACGTTCCCAGCACCTATATATGGAATAGCGATTGCTGTGTCGTAGAAACCCGAGATTGAAAGTGATATATAAACTAAAGCAACTCCATAAACAAGAACACAGGATGCAAGAGATCCAAGTAAAAAGTACTTAAGGGCTGCCTCGTTACTTAATAGGTCTCCTCTATTTATTCCTGCTAATGCATAAAGGCTTATTGATCCAATCTCTAAACCGATAAAAAGCATCATAAAACTTTCAGAATCTACCATCAGCATGAAACCTGATGCGCTCATAAGAGCTAAGATAATTGCCTCTGTTGTTTTGTCTTTTAGTTGATTAGATGTATTCCAAATTGGAGAAAAGTTAAATAGAAGTATCAGTGCAATAAGGACATTGCCAAAAAGTGAAAATTCATCAATTAATATTTTCTCAGTAAAATATGAAGATATTCCGTCTGTAAGAAATAATCCAAATTTTAAAAATACGGTAAATATTGTTAATAAAATGCCTCCAAATGTTATTGTTTTTTTCACAAAATCAGATGTCTCAATAGTGATAGTGCAAAACAAAAGAACTAAAGCAGTTGCAACAAGCGCAAGAGTTGGTCCTATAACAATAAGATTGAAGCCTATCGCCTCACTAATTGTACTCAATTCAACCTCCCACTAAAAATATCAATAATCTCAGATATGAGTAATGCATCTTGAGTTACATAACCCTCTATAAAGCTTGGATAAATTCCAATAAACAACATTAAAACTAATAAGGGAACAACAGAGATCATTTCCTTTGAATCTAAATCAACAAGTTCTTTATTTTCTTGTATTGAGATCTCTCCAGTAAACATTCTTTGATAAGCCCAAAGCATATATATTGCTGCGAGAACAACTCCGAAAGCACCTATTCCAGATAACACTTTATATGTAGCAAAACTACCCATAAGGATCATGAACTCTCCAACAAAACCATTTAATCCTGGGAGGCCAATAGATGCGAAGGAGCAAAACAAAAATATTGCTGCATACTTTGGCATTGTTGCCTTTATTCCTCCAAAATCTGAAATTCTTCTTGTGTGACGTCTTTCATAAAGAAAACCTACAAGCATAAATAATGCTCCCGTTGTAAGACCGTGATTTACCATCTGAATGATTGCACCTTCTAAACTTAAATAATTACCAGCTGATATACCAAGCATTACAAACCCCATATGACTAACGGATGAGTAAGCAATGAGTCTCTTAATATCTATTTGAGCAATCGCTACAATTGCTCCATAAATAATCCCAATTACAGATAAAACAGCAATTAAGAATTTATATTCTAAGAAGCCTTCAGTAAAAAATGGGATGGAAACTCTCAATATTCCATAAGCTCCAACCTTTAATAAAACCCCGGCTAATAAAATACTTCCAGCAGTAGGTGCTTCAACGTGAGCATCTGGTAACCAAGTATGGAGAGGAAATATTGGTACCTTAATTAAGAAACCAAAGGTAAACATCAAAAACAATACTCTTGATTGTTCCGTGGTAAAAGTAAGTGAGGATAAAGTTGCAAAATCTAGAGCTAATCTACCTGTTACTCCATAACTTATTACTCCAGCATATACGGTCCCAATGAATATAAACACTGAACCAAATACTGTGTAAATAATAAATTTAATTGTTGCATACCTTCTATTTTCTCCACCCCAAATCCCCATTAAGAAATACATTGGAATAAGTAAAGCTTCAAAAAATATGAATAGTGAAAGTAGGTCTCCGCTCAAGAAAACACCATTAACAGCAAAATGTAAAACAAGTATCGATCCAATGAACCCTTTACTTTCAGAGTATTTTTCACTTACTGACAAAAATGAAAGCAGCATCAATACCGCTGTTAAGAAAAGAAGCAAAAGAGACATTCCAGATATTCCAAAAGTTAAACTTATTCCATATGATTTAATCCAATCAATAGTATGGATATTGACAAACGAACCTTTTGATTGAGAATTTGTAAAAAGATATAGGCATAAACCAAACGGAATAATACTTAAAAATATCGCAATTGGTCTAAAGAGTTCTGATCTACTTTTTGGCATTGTAAAAATGACTAAAGAACCAATAAGAGGAAACAACATGAGGGTATAAATTAAAATACTCATAATGCAATCAAGGGGGTAGCTACAAATAATGAAACAAGTAGAAGTAAAAATAACCCAAAATATACAACGTAGTTTCTAACAAGTCCTGACTGAGTAATTGAAACTGTCTTTGAAGACTTATAGAAAAGATTGGATACTCCATTAACAAAACCATCAATCAGCAGACCGTCGATTATTACAGCTACTTTCCTGGCCAATGATTTAGGTATCTGTACAAAAAGTGTGTGTCCAACTTTATTTAAATATAAAACATTTGATGACAATCCCTTTACTTCTTTTAAGAAAGGGATCTCAAATTTAAAATAGGAAAATATATCTACAATATATATCAAATATGCCAAACCTAGTCCTGTAAATCCTGCTCCTATTGATATCAAAGCAAGAATTACGACAGCTATTCCTTCTGGTAAATGGGTTACTTCTACATCAATTAATGTGTAATGGAGGACTTTTTCTAACCCATGAAAAAATGGTGTGTTTATAAAACCTATAAAAATAGAAAATATTCCTAACAGTAATAATGGTCTCGTCATCATTTTTGGTGCCTCATGAACATCATCAATATTATTTGTTGGTTCTTTATGAAAAATTAATAACCAATGTCTTCCCATATAAAAAGCTGTCATAAAAGCTGCAAGTAAGGAGAGTGCCCAGAATCCATAATAAATTCCACCATTAGCGAAAGTAGATGCAAGAATTTCATCTTTAGACCAAAATCCTGCAAGTGGAGGTATTCCTGAAATTGCTAAAGTCCCTATACCCATCATTGCTGCGGTCACTGGCATTTTTTTCTTTAAACCACCCATCTTTTGAATATTTTGTTCATGATGCATTTCATGTATTACAGCACCAGCACCTAGGAAAAGTAATGCTTTGAAAAATGCGTGTGTAACTAAGTGAAAAATTGCTGCAACATATGCTCCAGCCCCAATTGCTATAAACATAAATCCAAGCTGTGAGATTGTTGAGTAAGCAAGTACCTTTTTAATATCATTCTGATTTATTGCAGCAAAAGCTGAGATTAAAGCTGTTAAGAGACCAATACTTATAATTAAGATGCTTGATAACTCTGAAAACTGTAATAGCGGAGAAATTCGAACTAGCATAAAAACACCGGCTGTGACCATTGTTGCAGCATGAATCAAAGCACTTGCTGGAGTTGGTCCTTCCATTGCGTCTGGCAACCAGCTAAATAATGGAAATTGTGCTGATTTTTCAAAA
>AACY020565372.1_pt1 | contig 20433 bp, 19 predicted proteins | sample 267378 | NCBI WGS metagenome assembly AACY02 (sample SAMN02954345, study PRJNA13694) | marine metagenome | biome: aquatic; feature: ocean; material: water; isolation source: isolated as part of a large dataset composed predominantly from surface... | reverse complement strand
TTGGGTGTAACCCTGAATTCTTTTAAACCAATTTCGATAATCATCTGGAGTATTAAAATTAAGTCTATTACCAAGATCATAGTAATCCTGAACTCCGCCTCTTTGGTTTAAGCTCATGTAATAATCTGGAAATTCTCTGCCTTCTAAACTAACTTCATAATCCAATTTCATCAGTCTATAATTGAGCTGATCGTCTACTGATAAATTGTTTATATCTATATCATTTAGAGTGTCTAATACGTACTCATCGTATTCTTTGCCTGATTCATAGTCTTCTTTGGAGTTGCTTGAGACTTTATCGTCGTAACGATTATCTCCGAGTAGAGTAGCAAACACAGGGCTCTTTTCGAGACCATCTTCCCAGTTGCTATCTAAGAATTCTTCAAACTTTACTTGATCTGCATTAGGTCTTTCTGTAGTGAGATATGTGTACCCAATATTTGAGCCCACACCGACCAATCCAGCAATAATTACAACGCTTAATAATTGTCCAAATTTCATAGTAGTAATAGATTACTACATATTTGGATAATTGGGTCCGCCACCGCCTTCAGGTGAAACCCAATCAATGTTTTGGGATGGCTCCTTAATGTCGCAGGTTTTGCAATGAACGCAATTCTGAGAATTTATTTGGAAACGTTTAGAGCCAGCTTCTTCCACCACTTCATAAACTCCAGCAGGGCAATATCTCTGGGCTGGTTCATCATAAAGTTCAAGATTTTTTTCAATGGGAATTGTTATATCTTTTAGGACTAAATGGCAGGGTTGTTCTTCTTCATGATAGGTATTTGAGAGATACACCGAACTTAATTTATCGAAAGTAACTTCATTGTCGTATTTAGGGTATTCAATTTTCTTGCAGTCCTTGGCTGGCTTCAAACATTCATGATCGGGGACTGGGTGATTAAGCGTGAAGGGCAGATTACCTCGAAAGATGAACTGATCTATAGCATTGAAGGCTGCGCCGATAAACCCACCAAATTTATGAAAGAATGGACCAAAGTTTCTTGATTTGTAGAGTTCTGTATAAAGCCAAGAATTTTTAATTTCTGCATCTAAACTTTTGTTTTCGCCATTGATGTTTGCTGCTATTACTTTTGCTGCTTCCATGCCAGATTTCATAGCAGTATGTGACCCTTTTATTTTCGAAAAGTTCATTGTGCCTGCATTGCATCCGACCAAATATCCTCCAGGAAATTCCATGCTGGGTAGACTCTGTAGACCGCCTTTAATAAGAGCCCTAGCTCCATAAGAAAGTCTTTTTCCATTCTTTAGGTATTTCTTAATAGCAGCATGTGACTTCCATTTCTGGAATTCATCGTATGGACTTAAATGTGGGTTTGAATAATCTAGTGGAACTACTATTCCTAGTAGTATCTGTTTGTTCTCTGCATGATACATATACGAACCACCAGGCGTATCATTTGGTAGTGGCCAACCATTGGTATGCATGACTAATCCTTCTTCATGTAAATCATTGTCTACTTCCCAAATTTCTTTAAACCCTATGCCATAATGCTGAGGATCTTTGCCTTCATCTAAAGCAAATTTCTTAATTAACTCTTTACCAAGATGGCCTCTACAACCTTCGGCAAATACTGTTGCTTCATTAGCAATTATTTCCATACCTGGTTGAAAAGAATCTTTAGGATTGCCTTCAGCGTCGACACCCATATCTCCTGTAATTACACCCGCAACACGATCATCTTTATAAATTATTTCAGCTGCAGGAAAACCAGGGAAAACATCAACTCCTAATGCTTCTGCTTGCTCAGCAAGCCATCTACATAAATTACCTAGACTAATGATGTAATTTCCGTGATTCTGCATTGTAGGCATTAAAAATGAAGGAATAGAAAAGCTGAACTTTTCATTAACAAGGAATTTAAGAATGTCTTTTTTGGCCTCTACTTTTATTGGAGCATCTTTATCTTTCCAGTCAGGAATTAGTTCATCGAGAGCCGTGGTCTGAAAAACGTTACCAGAAAGGATATGGCCACCAATTTCTGCGCTTTTTTCGAGCACACAAATAGTCTTATCTTGATTTGTTTCCTTGAATATTTGAGCTAGCTTTATTGCTGTCCCGAACCCAGATGGTCCGCCACCAATAATTACCACATCGTAATCCATTGATTCTCTTTCCATATATTCCACCAAACTATTTTATTTTTATCTTTTTCATATATATTACTAATTGATCAAATTTAAATACATGAAAATTCTGATTCCCATTAAAAGAGTAAATGATTATAACGTCAAGGTTAGGCCTAACCAAGCCAACACAGACGTTGATCTAAATAACGTGAAAATGGCCATTAATCCATTTTGTGAAATTGCAGTAGAAGAGGCCATAAAACTTAAAGAAGCAGGGAAGGCAGATGAAGTTGTAGTCGTCACAATTGGAGATGACAAACATCAAGAACAACTAAGAACAGCTCTTGCTCTTGGAGCAGATAGAGCTATTTTAGTTAAAACAGATGAATCGCTTGAACCTCTTACAGTAGCTAAAGTTTTGGTTAAAGTTTACGAGAAAGAAAATCCTAATTTAGTCATCATGGGTAAGGTTGGAATTGATGGGGATCATAATCAAACTGGGCAAATGTTTGGAGCTTTAACAGGTCTACCGCAAGCTACTTTTGCCTCTGAGCTCCAAGTAAATGGCAATGCCATAGAAGTGACTAGAGAGATCGATGGAGGCTTAGAGACATTATCTACAGAATTGCCAGCAGTAGTAACCACAGATCTCAGATTAAATGAGCCTAGATATGCATCATTGCCTAATATTATGAAGGCCAAAAGAAAGCCTTTAGAAGAAATAAACATTGGTGACTTGGGAATAGACACCACTAGTAAAATTAGCACCTTGAAAGTTGAGTCTCCTCCAGAGAGACAAGAAGGCATAAAGGTTGAAACGGTTGATGCATTAGTAGATAAGCTTAGAAATGAGGCAAAAGTGATATGAAAACTTTAGTTGTAGCAGAGCATAATAATAGTGAGCTATCAGCAGCAACATTAAGTGTTGTTGAGGCAGCCAAAAAACTTGGCAAAGAAATTGATATTTTAGTTGCTGGGAATTCAGCAAGCGCAGTTGTTGGTCAAGCTCAAAGCGTAGAAGGTGTTTCACAGGTTCTTAGTTTCAACGATACAAGGTTTGCAAATGAGATAGCTGAAGATCTAGCTGAATGTATTGTTTCTGTCGCTGATGATTATTGCTATTTCTTAGCAAGCTCTAGCACTACTGGTAAAAACAACCTTCCAAGAGCTGCAGCACTCATGGATCTTCAACAAGTATCAGAAGTAATCGAGATAATAGATGATAAAACATTTAAAAAACCTATTTATGCAGGCTCATGTATTGCTACAGTTAAATCAGATCAAGAAAAGAATGTTCTAACAATCAGAACTACTGCATTTGATAAGTCTGCTCTTGGGGCAGGTTCTGCAGAGGTGGTAGAAAAATCGGTGCCAGATACTGCTTCAAGAAAAGCACAATTTGTTAAAAACGAATTAACAGTTTCTGATAGGCCTGAATTAACTTCTGCGGATATTGTTATTTCCGGTGGTAGAGGAATGCAAAATGCAGAAAACTTTGCTTTATTGGAAGGTATAGCAACAAAGCTTAATGCAGCTGTAGGAGCTTCTAGAGCTGCCGTGGACTCTGGTTTTGCTCCTAATGACTATCAAGTAGGCCAAACAGGCAAATCTGTTGCACCTAACCTCTATATTGCTGTTGGCATATCTGGTGCTATTCAGCATCTAGCAGGCATGAAAGACTCTAAAACTATCGTTGCCATTAATAAGGATGAGGAAGCTCCTATCTTTAAAGTTGCTGATTACGGTCTAGTAGCAGACCTATTTGAAGCTCTTCCTGACCTTGAATCAAAGCTTTAAGCTCCCATATAATAGACATTATGATTAATGTAACTGCTACAGCTGAAGAATATCTGTCTAAATTAATTGGAAAAAAAGATTTTCCTTGTGATATCAGAATCTTTGTTTCTGATCCTGGAACACCTAAAGCAGAAACATGTCTTGCTTTTTGTAAAGAAGAAGAGCATCAAGAATCTGATCTTAAAATAAAATTTAGTAAATTTGATCTTTATATTGAAGAACGAAGTGTTTCTTTTCTTGATGACGCTGAAGTTAATTACGACAAAGATAATTTTGGTGGCCAATTAACAATTAAAGCCCCAAGCGCAAGAGTGCCAAAAATTGGAGACGATGCCACATTAGAAGATAGAGTTAATTACGTCCTTTATGATGAGATTAACCCGCAGCTTGCCTCTCATGGCGGTAATGTTCACCTTGAGGAAATAACGAAGGATAAGATGGTTATTTTACAGTTTGGCGGCGGCTGCCAGGGATGCGGTATGGTTGACGTAACTTTAAAAGAAGGGATAGAAAAAACTTTATTAGAAAAGATTCCTGAGATCAAAGGAATAAGAGATGTGACAGACCATACAAATACAGAAAACGCCTACTACAAATAAACTAATCTTCTTCTTTGGGGTAGCTATAAACTCCAATCAAAATCCCTATCTTAGGATGATCAAAGTAATGAAATTCGTTTAATGAGATTCTTCTTTGCTCATCGATAACATAGAGCTCTCTCAGATTTTTAGGAGTTTCAGATTCCTCATCATCTAGTGTAAATTCCCCTATTAAAGGTTTCACATTAAATTCTGACTTAGACATGATATAAGTCTTTGACAAAGAATCAGGACCCATAGCGCATTTGGCATGTATTCTAGGAAACCTTGCTTGAAAAACTTTAACGACACACTGGTTACCTTGGTCTGAAACTAATATATAAGGCGTCGACAATTCATCTTTTAGAGGCTGATACCAAGACTTGTGATTGTCTAACTCTAGATCAGGAACTGCTGAGATTCTTCTCATAGTTCCATTAAGTTCATGTTCTGTCTTGTCTATTACTCTAAAAAAACTTGGAATCTCGATAACTTCTTCTTCCTCAAGCGTATCCTCACTATCTTTAAACTCAGGAATTTCCTCAAAATATTCGAAGTCAAAAACTATCTCTTCATCTTGAGGGGTAATGATGTCTAAATTTATTTCTGGCGTTTCTATTTCTTCAAGTAAAAGTGCCTCAGCAATAAGTATATTTTCATCGACAATTTCAAACTTTTCAGAAGTGTCTTGATCTTTCCAGATTACAGTTGCAACTTCAACTTTAACTATCAGAATTTCCTCTTCACAAAGAAGGGGCAAAGAGAGTGGCAGAAATACTGCTATAAACTTGAAAAAATGCCGCATAAAGTTTTTAATACCAATTGAATTTTTATTTCAAAATACACTACATAAATGATATCTAGTAAATTGGTTTTGAGGAACGAAAAAGGGTTAAATTATGGATCTTAATTTTTCTAAAGAAGATTTAGAATTTCGCGATGAAGTTAGGGCATTCTTGGATAATGAATACCCAAACCATATCAGAGAGAAAATGCATAATGGTGAAGAACTCACCAGAGATGAAGTGGTTGAGTGGCATAAATGTGTTGCTAAAAAGGGCTGGATGGGCCATTCATGGCCAGTTGAACATGGAGGAACAGGATGGGATGCTACTAAGATTTATCTCTATTTGAGAGAGTTAGCCTTAGAGGGTTGTCCTACATTTGTGCCTTTTGGTCTGCAAATGGTAGCACCAGTAATCTGGACTTTTGGAAGCGAAGAACAAAAGAAAAAATTTCTGCCAAGAATTTTAAATTTTGATGATTGGTGGTGCCAAGGTTATTCAGAGCCAGGTTCTGGATCAGATTTAGCTTCACTTAAATGTAAGGCCGAGCTTGATGGTGATGAGTATGTTATTAACGGACAAAAAACTTGGACAACACTTGGTCAATTTGCAGATTGGATTTTTGTTTTAGTGAGAACTGATGATTCAGGCATAAAACAGACAGGAATAACTTTCATTCTCGTTGATATGAAGACTCCAGGAATAGAGGTGAAACCTATAATTACTTTAGATGGCGATCATGAAGTAAATGAAATTTGGTTTGATAATGTTCGTGTGCCGAAAGAAAATGTCGTTGGTGAAGTTAATCAAGGTTGGACTTATGCCAAATTTTTGCTGACACATGAAAGGAGTTCAATTGCCGGAGCACCTCAAATGAGAAGAGCTATTAATAGATTAGCTAAAAAGGCGGAAACTACATTTCATGGAGATAAGCCTTTATCTGAAGACCCTACTTTCAACTCTAAAGTTGCACAATTCCACTTAGACCTAGATGCATTAGAAATGACAGAACTAAGAGGTTTAGCAGCACAAAGAGAAGGGAGAAGTCCAGGTGCAGAATCATCACTATTAAAAATCAAAGGTACAGATCTACAACAGAGGCTTACAAGTCTAGCTGTAGAAATTGCCGGTCATGATGCTATGCCATATGGTGGACCATATGGTTTTTCAGATATTGAAGTGGCAGCAACAAAAGATGCTCAATTAACAGCACCTAAGTATCTAAACTTTAGAAAAGTAACTATTTACGGTGGAAGTAATGAGATTCAAAAAAATATTATTGCTAAGGCTATTCTTGGTCTTTAATGGGGAAATGAGATGAATTTAAGCTATACAGATGAACAAAATTTACTAAGGGATAGTGTCTCAAAGTTTTGTCTTTCAGACTATGACTTCGAAACCAGAATGAAGAGCGTTGAATCAGAAAAAGGCCACAATGAAGAACATTGGAAACTTTTTGCTGAGCTTGGTTGGTTAGCCATACCTTTTGCTGAAGAGCATGGTGGATTAGATGGCAATGATGTTGATTTAAGCCTCATGTTTGAGGAATTTGGCAAAGCAATCGTAGTTGAACCTTATCTTGCTAATGTTGTGCTAGGTGGAGGAATTTTGAAGCGTTCCGACCTTGAAGATAAAGCAAAGTACATTGAAGGCATAATTGGTGGTGAACTGCAAATCTCCCTAGCCAATTATGAACCTACAAAAGGCTTTAACTTAGGAAATGTCGATTGTGAAATAAGTTCTGATGGAAATGTAAATGGGCTCAAAACGACAGTGCTTAATGCTCAAAATGCTAATTATTTTGTTGTTTTTGGTAAGCATGATAAAGGCCATGCATTTGCTTTGGTCTCTAAAGATGCTGAAGGTGTAGGTTGCACAAGCTACAAGACATATGACGGTTTTGTTTCTGGCGATGTTAAATTTGAGAACTGTAAAGCCGAAGCAGTATTTTCTACCGCTAATGCTCTTGAAATCCTTGAAGAAACGATCCTTGATGGTTTAGTTTGCATTTCTTCGGAAGCTGTCGGTGCGATGGAAAAATGCTATCAACTAACAATCGAATATACCAAACAAAGAGAACAATTTGGACAGCCTCTATCAAAATTTCAAGCATTGCAACACAGAATGGTTGATATGTTCATGGAAGCTGAATTTACAAAATCTTTTTTACTGAAAGTTCTTGCAACTCATGAAATTGATGAAAAAAGAAAACTTATCTATGGTTTGAAGAATCAAGTTGCTCATGCTGGAAAGTTAGTAGCAGAAGAGGCTGTGCAAATGCATGGTGGAATGGGTTGTACGGAAGAAATGTCTATAGGTCATTACCTAAAAAGAATGATGGTCATAGTGCATTTATTTGGTAACGATACGTATTACCTAAATAAATATATAGAAAGTTAATTTTGGTTAAAAGATTTAATCCCGACAAAAGACGTAGGCCAAAGGTCGATGACCATTTTGGGGACTGGAAATGGCGAGAAGCTCTTGCTGAATCTATGGTCCCTATGATCGGCAAACTGTATCGAAATGGGATTAGATTATTGATGTATGGTCGTCCTCTAATTAATTGTTCAGCAATAGAAATAATGAAACTTCATAGGTTTGTTCGTGAAGTAGAAGGGAATGAGTTAAGTGAACTTGAAACTTATCCTGTGATTGAACAAATCTCGAAAATGAAATTAATGCCATGTGAAATTGATCTAGGGGAGGTTGTTGTTCATCTTTTAGATAACGATAAATTGGATCCCATAAAGCATGTCAAAAGCATGCTTAAGGAACAGATTAGAACCAAAAGATCTCACCCATTAAGGCCTAAGGATATAGTTTTATATGGTTTTGGGAGAATTGGAAGAATCTTAACTAGAATCCTGGTAAGTGAGACTGGTCCTGGAGTAAATTGGCGTCTAAGAGCCGTTGTTGTAAGAGATTCTGGCAATACAGAAGATTTAATCAAAAGAGCGAGTTTACTGAGAAATGATAGTGTCCATGGTACTTTTCCTGGAACAATCAGAGTAAATAGAAAGAATAATTCTTTAATTGTTAATGGTAACGAAATTGTGTTTATTTATGGCAATGATCCAAAAAAAGTGGATTACAAAAAGCACGGAATCAAGAAAGCCACTGTAATTGATAATACAGGTGTTTGGAGAGATGAAGATGGACTAAAAATGCATATTAAAAACCCATCTGTTGAACGAGTAGTTCTTACTGCTCCAGGAAAGGGAAAAATTAAAAATATTGTTTATGGTGTAAATGATCAAAAGATCAGCAAGGACGACAAGATTCTAGGAGCTGCATCTTGTACTACAAATGCCATTGTCCCAGCTCTCAAAGTTGTTGATGATAATTTCAAAATTTTAAGTGGTCATATTGAGACTGTGCATGCATATACAAACGATCAGAATTTAATTGATAACTATCATACATCAGATAGAAGAGGTAGAAGTGCTGCATTAAATCTTGTCATCACAGACACAGGGGCAGCAAAAGCAATTTCTGGAGTTTTGCCTGAACTCAAAGGAAAACTTACAGCTAATGCTATCAGAGTGCCAACACCTAATGTGAGTTTGGCTATCATGCACCTAAATGTTAAAAAGGGTGTTTCTGTTGAAGATTTAAATCAATGCTTTAGAAATGCTGCTTTTCATTCAGGCTTAAGAACTACAATTGATTATTCTAACTCTTTAGATGCAGTTTCTTCTGATTTCTATAGCAATGAATTTGCTTGTGTTTTCGATTCTCAGGCAACAATTAGCAATTTTAACAACATAACTATTTACTGCTGGTACGATAATGAGTATGGTTATTCCAGGCAAGTTGCAAGGCTTTTAAATAAAGCACTTGGTATTAATTTAGTTAGATACCCAAAACAGTAAATGAAAAAAATTAAAGTGAGGGGAGGTCTTAAAATACCTCTTCATGGCTCGGTAAAGAATAAAGAATTCGATCATATTCATCCTAAATTTGTTGGAATTCTTGCAGATGACTATTTCTCCTTAAAACCTAAATTTCTAGTCAAAGAGGGTGATTCTGTAACTACTGGAGATCCTATCTTTGAAGACAAAACAAATCCTGGTTTTTATGTTAAGTCTCCAATCAGTGGCACTGTCAGTTCCGTTAATAGAGGAGAAAAAAGGGCTCTCGTATCAGTGATCTTAGAAAATGATAAGGATGCAAGTGAAGAGCTTGTTACATTTCGAAGAACAGGGAATGTTTCAAAAGATTTAAATTCTGCTGGTTTATGGGATAGTTTTAGAGAAAGGCCCTTTAATAGAGTGCCAAAAATCGATTCAACACCTGACCATGTTTTCATAAATGCTTGTAGATCAGATATTTTAGAACTTGAGCCAACAGATCTGATAATAAATAATCTTGACGACTTCATTAAAGGCATTGAAACAATACAAAAAATAAGTGCCAATAAAATAGTTTTATGTGGTTCTAAATATTTGCCATTTGGCTATTTTCATAAATTTGATTTAAGTCAACGCATCATTGAAGGTAAATTTCCTTCAGGAAATAGCTCCTTGCATATACAACATATTCGTCCAATGAGAAAAAGTGAAAAGACTTGGACAATAGATTGGCAAGATGTCTTAAGAATAGGCAAATCTATGAATACTGGAAAGCTCTGCTATGAAAAATACGTTAGTGTTTGTGGTCCGGCATGCATTGAGCCTAAATTGATCAAAACTGTGCCTGGTGCTAGCCTAGAAGAGCTTTCTGCAGGCAATTCAAAGGATAACTCTAGAAGAGTCTCTGGTAGCCTCTTGTATGGTAGCCATGGTGATAGCTATTCAGATTTTTTAGGAAGATATTCAAATCAATTATCTTTGGTATCTGATGAAACAAAATCTACCTTTTTTAATTGGTTGAAGTTTGGTCTTAAGGATCATAGTAATTCGAATGTCTTTTTTTCAAGTATTTTGAAGCCAAAAAAATTTACATTTGATACGAATATTAATGGTGGATATAGAGCAATTGTTCCCATCGGAGTGTTTGATGAAGTTAATCCATTTGATATAGACCCAACACTATTTTTGAAATCGCTAGCAATAGGTGACTTAGTAGCCCTAAGAGAATTAGGCATCTTTGATTTGGTAGCAGAAGATATGGCTATATTTTCTTATGTTTGCCCTAGTAAATATGATTATGTGGCCCTATTTAATAATTGTATGGAAATGATTTGGAAGGAAGAGACATCATGAAGTTTCTAGAGAAATTTTTCGATAAAAATAGGCCTTCAAAGGAAAACAGGTATTTCTACCTATATGAGGTCGTGCAAAACTTCTTTTTTTCTACCAAAGTAACCACTACTGGAAAAACACATATCAGAGACAGACTTGACGTTCAAAGGGTCATGGTGGTCGTTTGGTTGGCTACATTTCCTGCTATGTTTTGGGGCATGTATAACATGGGGTTCTGGGGCCTAGATTACCTCGATAGAGGAGGTTTTTCATCCACGGGAGATTGGCATAATTGGCTGGTTCAATTAGTTGGTACCGATGTAAATAATCATTTTCATAGGTTTTGGTTCGGAATGGTTTACTTCATTCCTATATATGTGACTGTTTTTGTGGTTGGAATCGCCTGTGAGGCGATATTTGCCACCATAAGACGTCATGAGATAAATGAGGGTGCTTTTGTCTCAACTGTATTATTTTCACTGAGTTGTCCGCCGGATATACCGCTATGGCAAGCAGCTTCTGGTATAGCTTTTGGTATTGTTGTTGGTAAAGAGCTTTTTGGTGGTACTGGAAAAAATTTCCTTAATCCAGCCTTAACAGGAAGGGCCTTTATATATTTCGCTTATCCAACCGAATTATCTGGAGATATGGTCTGGATAGCTGGTTTAGTCGATAATGGTGCACTTGATGGGTATTCTGGTGCTACGGCTCTAGGAATAGGGGCTGCAGAAGGTATGGTTGGAATTAGTTCTAACTTTACATGGGGACAATCTTTCTTTGGTCATATACCGGGATCTATAGGTGAAACCTCAACATTTTTAATTCTTCTATCTGGCGCCTATTTGGTTTACACCAAAATTGCTTCCTGGAGGATTATTTTCGGCACTATGATTGGCATGATGGCTATGAGCACTTTCCTAAATTTCGTTGGATCTGAAACAAATCCTATGTTCAGTGTTCCATGGTATTGGCATTTAACTATTGGTGGCTTTGCTTTTGGCATGATCTTTATGGCAACTGAACCTGTCACTGCTGCAAGCACCAATAAAGGCAGATGGATTTATGGTTTATCAATCGGAGTAATTGCTGTTCTCATAAGAGTGGTAAACCCTGCATTTCCGGAAGGCATGATGTTAGCAATCTTGTTCGCAAATTTACTTGCTCCAGCAATAGATTTTGCTGTCACTTCTAGGCAAACAAGTAAGAGAATGCAGAGGTACAACTCATGAGAAATTTAATCATTCCTCTATTGGTTTGTATTGCCTGTGCGGTCGTTGTATCCATTACTGCTGTGACTGTAAGAACCGAGCAAATAGCAAATGTTGAGAATGAAAAGAAAAACAAAATTATTTCAGCAGCTGGAATTGAAATAACTGAAGATGAGGTTGAAAATGAGTTCAAAAAAATTACAACACTTTATGTTGATTTTAGATCAAATGAGTTTGTTTCAGTGGAAGCAAAATACGATCATTTAAAAGCTGTTCTAAAGTCAGACTTATCTGAGATAGTACCAAAAGATAAGGACATTGCCATTCTAAAACGTAGAGAGAATGTAGGTCCTATCTATGTCTGGACTAATGAAAATAAGGAAGTAGAGAGAGTGGTTTTACCTATAAGAGGTTATGGATTGTGGGGAACTTTGTATGGTTATTTGTCTCTAGGTTCAGATCTAAATTCTGTAAATGGTATTGAATTTTATGACCATAAGGAGACTCCAGGATTAGGTGGTGAAGTAGAAAATGAAGATTGGAAAGCTATCTGGAAGGGCAAATTAATTTATAACCAAGATGGTGGTGTTGAGCTTAAAGTTGTGAAAGGTGCTGCAAAAGATGAATATCAAATTGATGGTTTATCTGGAGCTACATTAACGAGCAATGGAGTATCCAACATGATAAATTATTGGCTTGGAGATGAAGCTTATGGACCAGCCTTAAAAAAAATAAAGGAGCATGTTAAGAATTCATGAAACTAACCGGTAAAGAAGCACGTAAATTACTCTTTGATCCAATAGTGGAAAACAACCCTATTGCGCTTCAAATTCTTGGTATTTGTTCGGCTTTGGCAGTGACTGTAAAAATGGATGTCACTTTAGTTATGTGTGCTGCTTTAACCACTGTAGTAGCCTTTTCAAACTTTTTTGTTTCAATTATCAGACACTACATTCCTGACAACATTAGAATCATCGTTCAAATGACAATAATTTCCTCTCTGGTAATTATCGTTGATGAAGTTTTAAAAGCGTATGTTTATGAAATCAGTAAACAGCTATCGGTCTTTGTTGGATTGATAATAACCAACTGTATTGTCATGGGAAGAGCAGAGGCTTACGCCATGAAAAATCCACCTATTAGAAGTTTTCTAGATGGTCTTGGTAATGGTTTTGGTTATAGCTTTATTTTGATAGTCGTTGCTTTCATCAGAGAATTATTTGGTGCAGGTGAATTCTTTGGAATTCCAGTTATGCCAGAATGGTATCCGGTTAATAATTTCCTACTCTTGCCGCCAAGCTCATTCATTATTATTGGTCTAATGATTTGGGCAATTAGAACCTATAGCACAAGCCAAGTTGAAGAAAATGATAACCCTCTTAAAGCTCATACATTTAAACCTTTAACGGTGAAGAAGGAGGCTGCTGATGGCTGATCTAATGAGTCTGTTTGTTAAGACAGTTTTTATTGAGAATATAGCTCTATCGCTCTTCCTGGGCATGTGTACTTTCTTTGCTATTTCTAAGCAAGTGAAGGCTGCTTTTGGTTTGGGTATTGCTGTCATTGTGGTGTTGACATTAACCGTGCCTCTAAACAATCTAATTTACACTTATGTCCTGAAAGAGGGAGCCTTGGCTTGGGCAGGTCTTCCAGAATCTAATCTAGAATTTGTTGAGTTAATTACTTACATTGGAGTCATTGCTGCGGCCGTGCAAGTACTTGAAATGTTCTTGGATAAATACGTACCCGTACTCTACAACCAGCTTGGTATATTCCTTCCTCTGATAACAGTAAACTGCGCCATACTTGGTGCCTCTTTATTTATGGTAGAAAAGAACTATAACTTTGTAGAGAGCGTTACTTATGGTTTGGCTGCCGGAGTAGGTTGGGCTTTAGCAATAGTCTTACTTGCAGGCATAAGAGAAAAACTAAAATACAGTGACATACCAGAAGGCTTAAGAGGTCTTGGTATAACTTTCATTATTGTTGGACTTATGAGTTTTGGATTTATGTCGTTTGGAGGAATATTACTCTAATGTTAAATACTGATATAACAGATCTATATCTGGGCATAGCTGCCTTCACTTTAATTGTTAGTTTTTTGGTAGCTTTTGTAATGTTTGCTAGATCTAGATTGATCCCAAGTGGAAATGTCAACATTGAGATAAATGGAGATCCAAGCAAGACCATTACCGTGCCAACTGGAGACAAACTTTTAAGTACACTTGCATCAAAAAATATTTACCTTGCTTCGGCTTGTGGGGGAGGAGGAACTTGTTCTGAATGCAAATGCCAAGTGGTAGATGGAGGTGGTTCCATATTGCCAACAGAGACCTCACACTTTAATTACAAACAACAAAATGATAACTGGCGTTTGTCTTGTCAGGTTCCTGTAAAAAGAGATATGAAAATCCAAATACCAGAGGAAGTTTTTGGTGTTGAAGAGTGGGAATGCGAAGTAGTTTCTAATGATAATGTAGCCACTTTCATTAAAGAACTTGTACTTAAATTACCTAAAGGTAAAAAGGTAAAATTTAAGGCTGGTGGTTACGTGCAACTTGAAGCCCCAGCTTTCGAAGCTGTGGATTACAAAGACTTTGATATCGCTGAAGAATACCATGATGATTGGAATAGATTTAAGATTTGGGACAACGTTGCAAGCAACCCTGAACCAATCATAAGAGCATATTCTATGGCCAACTTTCCGTTAGAAGAGGGAGTGCTAAAGTTCAATGTAAGAGTGGCTTCTCCGCCTCCAGGAACAGACTTCCCTCCGGGCATAATGTCATCTTATGTTTTCAATCTAAAGCCTGGTGATAAGGTAAAAGTCTTTGGTCCTTTTGGAGAATTCTTTGCTCGTGAAACAGATAACGAAATGGTGTTTATTGGTGGGGGTGCAGGTATGGCACCAATGCGATCTCATATCTTTGATCAACTGCTAAGAATAAATACCAATAGAAAAATTTCTTTCTGGTATGGCGCTAGAAGCATGAAAGAAATCTTCTATCAAGAGGAGTTTGAAAAACTTGCTAGAGACAATGAAAATTTTAGTTTCCATATAGCTCTATCGGATGCTTTGCCGGAAGATAATTGGGATGGTTTAACTGGTTTCATTCATCAAGTAACAGAAGATGAATATCTGTCAAAACATCCAGCTCCAGAAGACTGCGAGTTTTATCTTTGTGGACCACCAATGATGAACTCATCTTGCATAAAAATGCTAAGCGATCTTGGGGTAGAAGAAGAAAACATAATGCTCGATGACTTTGGTATCTAGACTCTCAACTTTACTTATTATTCTTCTGCTTGCTGGATGCTCGCAGGAAAAAGTTCAAGTTATTGAAGGGTCAATCTATGGCACCACTTATTCCGTTCAATTCACAGAAAATATCGATAAAGAAGAGATTCATACATTGGTCAGGGCTGAACTCGATAGAATCGATATGGTCTTTTCAACTTACAAAGAGGATTCAATGATTAGTAAATTTAATCGTCGTGATGAAAGCTGCATTACAGAAGAAAGCTTTGATAATTGTCTTTCTGAAGAATTTTTGGACCTATTCTGGCTATCAGATGAAATTCATATCAAAAGCGAAGGGACATTTAATCCCTTTTTGAATATGGTGCCGCCCAATGAAGAGGGTTACATAAAAGGGGGGGAGGAAGTTGAATCCATATGTATATGTCTGCTAGATCCCGATCCCTGCGACTGTCCAACAGAGTTTTGGGAATATTTTTCTCATAGTAGTGTGTTTTATTACTTTACTGACTGGGCTTACTACGCAGATAATCCCTATCGGGATAAAGACATTATTTTGCTCGATTTTTCAGCTATTGGTAAGGGTTATGCAGTGGATAGAATAAGCGCGTTACTTTTTGAGAATGGTATTTTCAACTATTTTATTGATATTGGTGGCGAATTGAGTATAAATGGCACAAAATTTGATGAATTCTGGACTTGGGGCGTAAATAACCCCTTTGATCTGAATTCAGACGCTTATAGAGCCTTTAGTGCCCCACAAAGTGGTATTTCCATTGCTACTTCAGGTGAATATAGAAATCCTGGTCATATTTGGGGAGAAGGACCTAAAGATGCTGTCTCAATAACAGTTATTGGCGAAAATACCACTGAAGCTGATGCTTGGGCTACTGCAATGTATGTTCTAGGGATAGAAAAAGGGCTAGAGATAGCAGAAAAAGAAGGTTTAGCCGTATTTTTTATCAAAAATAATGGAAAATCAGTAAATTCTTCAGAATGGAGTAAAATATACCCATGACCAATGCAATTTTAGGATTAATAGTAGCTGCTTTAGCAATAGCAGGTATGTCTATTGGTCTTATTCTGAGAAACAAGCCTCTGCAACCTAGTTGTGGCGGCATTTACCTCTCAAAAGGTGATACTTGCCAGGTTTGTGGCAAAGTCAAAGACTAAATCTAGTCGCATTTTAAATTAATTAACGAATACAGATAATTTCTAGTTGCACTGCTATCCATCCAACTATCAGAAGTTGAAATAAGATCTAAACAGCCTTGATTATCTAGATTTATTGGCATGCCCTTAAATAAGTAGGAATTATTGTCCCATTCGTTTGCTTTCGGTTTTTGCGGTAATCTAGTCTCTGAAATCGTTAAAAAGCTGGCATTTCCATCGTTTAAGGCTATGTGTGAACCATGCAAATTAGATGCAAAATCTCTAGTAGAGTGAAAAATATCTAGATCGCCATCATTATCAAAATCTCTCAAGTAGATATTGCTTTCACCATGGTGTGTTGCTTGACGTGGCTGAGCATTAAAATTAGTTTCTGTCACATCGACAAGATTGCCGTTTCCATCTCCCATTAAGACCTGCACATAAGCACCCTCGTAATAAGGCAAATCTCTGGTAATACCAACAACTACATCGTTATTGCCATCGTTATTTAAATCGCCCCATGCAGCATGGTTAAACTTATTGTGATTTCTACCAAAAGGACCTTCTGGTAATTCAACTAAAGTCCAGTTATCTACATTAGCTGTCCCATCGCTGACGAGCGCAAAACCCTCTTCAGATATGCTATTGGGACGATTATCAAAGTTCCAGAAGACAAGATCATCATAATCATCGTTATTTAAATCGACAATCAAACTACTCATAGGATTTCCATAGGCTTGTTGTAGATTAAAATCGAGGTCTTGGTGAATCACAAAATTACCTAAACTATCATTAACTAACAATAAATTGCATGCGAAAATATCGTAATCCCCATCATTATCAAAGTCTCCAGTGCTAGCATCATGACTAAATCCACAAATTTTGCCATTGCCATTATTTTGATCATCAATATTTGCTGAAGCATCGCTAAATCTGCCGGATGAGTCGCTTAATAATAGTAGATCAGGGTAGGGCAGAATAAAGTCATTAGCGGAGTCTGGATCACGATACTGTAACCCCATTGAGCCAACAAATATGTCATCAATACCATCACCATTAAAATCAGCAATAGCAAGCCTATATGGGGCTGGATGCGTAGGTGCTTCGTTCGAATAATAGATTGAATTATCTTCATACAAATTGCCATTGCCATCATTCAAATAAATGTGCACAGGTGCATGAACTTTTTGCTCGAGTTCTATAGTGTGAGGAAAGAGTGCCCAGGCCACAACAATATCTTCAAAACCATCCCCATTAAAGTCTCCAGTTGCCATATTATGGGCATCTTGGCCAAATAAAGCATTTTCTAAAGTTTCACAATCATTGGGTGTTGGATAACATATAGTTGCTGTAAATCTATCAGTAACTTCAATTCCACCAAAACCTAAATTATGTGAAGCAAAATACTCTGTTTTTAGAGCTGAATTATTGTAGGGAGATGGTGTGGGAATATGCCTTAGATTGTCTTCATCTCTTGTTACTGTATGGGTCAAACTTATTGACCCTTGAGGACAATATGCATTCTGAATTGAACTGATCTGCACATCAAATTCTGCTTCATGTAATAAGGTAATAGGTGCTCTGTAAGAGAAATTTTTATTGTCATTGGTTGAAATCCAATAAATGTCTTCACTTTCAAGAATAAATGAGCAATCATAGTTAGACGTAACACTTATATTTACTGGCTTATAGCTTTTTACATTGGATGGAAAATTAGTGACATTTATTGTTAATAATGCTTCATCAGAGCTATTTTCATCATTTGAGCTTGAACCACCGCATCCAACTAAAAAAAATGAAAGAAAAATGATTATTCTTAGACTCATATGTGAATAATAATATGATTCAGATGCTGCCCGTCAACCCGGCAATGATTGCTGTACCTATTAAGGCGAGCACAAATGCAGGACCACCAGCATCGTTTCCCTCTGACTCCTCAAATATCTTTATTCCAATCGCAAATAAACCGAAAAATACAAAAAAACCAAGAATTTCCATATTTCAAGCGTATAAAAAAAGGGCTACCATCTCAAGTAGCCCTTAATAAGTATCTTAACATTAAAACTGATCTTCTTCAGTAGATCCTTTCAATGCTGAAGTTGAACTTTCTTCACCCTGTATGCAGTTGTTTACTGCATCAAAATAGCCTGTTCCAACTTCCTGTTGATGTGATACAAAAGTATAGCCTTTTTTAGCGTCTTCAAACTCTTTTTCCTGTAGCTTAACGTAAGCTGTCATGCCGTCTGCAACGTATTCGTTTGCTAGGTTAAACATGCCATGCCACATTGAGTGAATACCAGCTAAAGTGATGAACTGAAACTTATAACCCATAGCACCAAGTTCTTTTTGGAATTTAGCTATAGTTGCATCATCAAGATTCTTTTTCCAATTGAAAGATGGTGAGCAGTTATATGCCAACATAATCTCTGGATGATCTTTCTTGATAGCTTCAGCAAAGGTTTTAGCTTGTTCTAGATCTGGTTTAGATGTTTCACACCACACAAGGTCAGAGTAGGGCGCATAAGCCAAGCCTCTTGCAATAGCTTGGTCAAGTCCTGCATTGGTTCTAAAGAAGCCCTCTGAAGTTCTCTCACCAGTCAAGAATGGTTTATCGTTTTCATCTACGTCTGATGTCACTAAATCCGCTGCATCAGCGTCTGTTCTAGCAATTAAAATTGTAGGTGTATTTGATACATCGGCAGCTAGTCGAGCAGCGATTAATTTTTGCACCGCTTCTTGCGTTGGCACCAGGACTTTGCCACCTAAATGACCGCATTTTTTTACGCTAGCTAATTGATCTTCGAAGTGCACTCCAGCAGCACCTGCTGCAATCATTCTTTTCATTAGCTCAAAAGCATTTAAATTGCCGCCAAAACCCGCTTCAGCATCGGCAATAATTGGTGCAAAGAAATCGACTTTTGGTTCTCCATTAGAGGTCATCCACTCAATTTGGTCTGCTCTTCTGAAAGCATTATTAATTCTAGTTATTACTTTTGGTACAGAATCAACTGGATAGAGTGATTGATCGGGGTACATTGTGCCAGCTGAATTATTGTCTGCTGCAACCTGCCAACCCGATAAATAAATGGCTTTAACACCAGCTTTTACCTGTTGAACAGCTTGTCCACCAGTTAAGGCACCTAAACAATTGATGTAATCCTCTGTAAATAGGTAATTCCAGAGTTTTTCTGCTCCTTTTCTAGCTAATGTACATTCAGGCTGTAAAGAACCTCTTAACTTGACAACTTCTTCGGCAGAATATGGTCTTTTAACATGCTTCCATCGAGAATTTTCGGCCCAATCTTTCTTTAGGGCAGCCACTTGATCGTTTAAATTCATTTAATGCTCCTATACGCTGGCAATGTAAGGAAATCAGTTAACTCGGCGCTTATAACCAATTTTTTTAGTAATTTTTTGGCTTCGACAAGCTTATCTGAATCCAAAGAGTTTTGCCCAACCTCTTCTTGGACAACATTGTATTCCTCATCCAGCATTTTTTCAAATGACTTTTTTGTTGCAACAGTGCCTGTATCCATGGTTACGCCATGCTTAACCCACTGCCATAAAGAGCTTCTAGAAATCTCTGCTGTTGCTGCATCTTCCATTAATCCATAAATTGGTACGCAACCAATACCATGCAGCCATGCTGTTATATATCTTAAAGAAACTCGAATATTTGATCTAAAACAATCTTCGGTAAAGTCACCTTCACAAGGTGTTATTAGGTCTGCCTGAGTGATGTCATCTTCTTCTCTCATCACATGCATCTGATTTGTTTTGCCGACATCAAAAGCATTGGAAAACACATTGTTAGCAATATCAGATAAGCCTGGATGCGCGATCCAAGTTCCATCATGTCCATTGCTAGTTTCTAGCAATTTATCTCCCATAACTTTTTCGATAATAGTTTCATTCTCTTCTGGATCTTTTGACGGAATCAATGCCGCCATTCCGCCCATAGCAAAGGCCCCTCTACGATGACATGTTTTAATAAGTAGTCTTGAATAAGCGTTTAGAAATGGTTGATTCATGCCGACTTGGCTTCTATCAGGCAAGAGTTTATTTGCATGATTTTGGAAGGTTTTTATGTAACTAAATATGTAGTCCCATCTGCCGCAATTTAAGCCCACAATATGATCTCTTAGTTCGTAAAGAATTTCATCCATTTCAAAAACTGCAGGAAGTGTTTCGATTAGACATGTAACTCTTACTGTTCCTCTTGGTAAATTAAGATAGTCTTCTGAATAATCTATTATTTCGTTCCACAACCTAGCCTCTAAATGGGATTGTAATTTTGGAATATAAAAGTATGGCCCTGTGCCTCTGTTAATTAATTCTTTGGCATTATGGAAAGCATAAAGACCAAAATCACAT
>AACY020310460.1_pt1 | contig 20439 bp, 15 predicted proteins | sample 267378 | NCBI WGS metagenome assembly AACY02 (sample SAMN02954345, study PRJNA13694) | marine metagenome | biome: aquatic; feature: ocean; material: water; isolation source: isolated as part of a large dataset composed predominantly from surface... | reverse complement strand
GGCGATGGCGTCGGCGAAGAGGAAGCCCGGCGAGTTGTCCAGCGTCCACCGGCCCGTCAACCGATACCACAGGCCGCGCTGGAACGGGCTGAAGGCTGCAGCGCGTGAGACGCGGCGCCAGAACGCCTCCAGCGCCGCCCGGGCGCCGTCGCGGCCGCCGGTCGCGAAGCCATGCGCGAGCACGGCCGCGTTCATCGCACCCGCCGACGTGCCGGAAGCCGCCTCGATCTCGATCCAGTCGGCCTCGAGCAACCGGTCGAGCATGCCCCAGGTGACGGCGCCGTGGGACCCGCCGCCCTGCAGCGCGAGATCGATCAGGATCGGCTCGAAGCGCTCGGCGCTCTCGGCCTTGTCTTCCTTCGGGACGGGCACGCTGACCTCCCTCGTCGCCGCGGACCATGAGCGCTCCGGTTCGAGAAGGCCGCGGGTCGCCCTCCGGCGCATGCTTTTTCGCATATGCAGTATGGGCGGCGCAGCCGGAGACGGTCGAGGGATCGGCGGCATCGGGACTTCCCGCAAAGCGCGGGACGTCGCGCGCAGGCAGCGTCGCCCGACTCCGCTTGGATCGTTTCGCTCCGGGCGCCTTCGGCTCTGAAGCGCGGCGTTTCAGTCCGAAATTCGCAAAGCGGCCGAATACTTGCGTCCATCCCGGGACGCGCCAGGCGACGCGGGAACGAGGGACGGATCTCGGTCCAGCAGCAGCATCCGCGCCGTCTCTCTCATTGCGATGGCGCGGACCGATCGACGAGGGGATCGGGCCGTCCGACCCTCGCGCCGACCGGGATCGCGTCCTGCTCCGCCGGGCGAAAGAGAGCGCCCGCGCGAGCTTCGGTCGGGGAGCGGCCGAAGGCGCGCCGGAAGGCCCGCGAGAAGGATGCGGCGTTGTGCAGCCCTCGGCGCTCGGCGATCCGCGCGATCGGAACGCCGACCAGGACCGGGTTGGCGAAATCCTCCATCACGGCGCGCAGTCGCATGTTCCGAACGACGGTCGCCACGCCGCCTTCGTCGCCGAACATGCGATAGAGCGTCGTCCGTGACATCCCAGAAAGGCGAGAGATCTGGTTTACGTCAAGCAACGCGGATCCCATGTTCTCGCGGATCACGCGCATCACACGCTTTCTGGCGGGCGAGCCGGTTTCGGTCGCCTCGCTCAACGGCGGCGACGGGCGACCGAGGAGACAGGTCGCGACCACGGCGATCAGGGACTGCGCCAGCGGCCCGATGTCGTCATCCGACATCGCCCGGAGGCGATTGGGGAGTGCGAGAAGAACATCCGCCAGCATCCGCGCCCCGGGCGTCCCTTGCCGTCCGGCCCTCAGGCGCGACAGGGGCTCCGCAAGCTCGGCGTAAGCAGAAACCGGCAGGAACATGAGCGTGTAGCGCCCGCTCGGAACATGCGTCAGAGACGGCTTCACGCTGCGCTTGAGAAACAGCTCGCCGGGTGCGATGCGCTCTTCGCGATCCTGTTCGGCGCTTGTCCAGCTTGCGCTTTCGGAGACGCGCAAGACGATGTGATCATTCTCGCTCCGCGCGCAATGCGCCTCGGAGCGTCGAAAGACGAGATCGGCGCTGTGCGCATCCACGACGATGAACGGACCGACCCGCCAGCTCTCGCTTCTGGCGGAAAAGCCGTCTCGCTGCGCCGCGCCGGCATCGAGCTCCGCGAAAGACTCGTAGAGGCCGCGCCAGTAATCGAAGCGCTCCGCGGCGGGAACGGTCTCGGTGTCGAAAACGATCGAAGACGCCGTGGAGTGAGCGGCGCGTGGCGGAGTCCGGAAGAGATGGCCGGGCATATCGCGTCCTCCGCTGAGGGCTGCCGGACGCTTGAAGTTTATCAAACTATCGGGCGCGGAAGCATGACGAACTGTAACGGATGGACGGATCAAGGCGTTCAAATGGAAGGGTACGGCGATGCGCCGGAAGAGCCGTTTGGAAGCATGAGCAACCGCAGAGCCTGGAAGGCCGGCGACGCGGCGAGACGCGCGACGGCTTCTTCCTGCGTGAGGCGGCGGCGCGGGGGCCGCGTGCCCCCGGCCTGTTCGACGATGTCATCGACCGGCTCGGCGCCGAGATGCGGCGTCGCGAGAAGTGAGCCGCGCCGCGAACGCGTGCGGCGCTGCGGAGGCGACGCGGCGCCGCCGACCGGATTGCTCGACCGACCGGCGCCCGCGGGGGGCGCGAGGATGAGCGGAGACGCCGCTGAGCCGCGGCGCGCGTCCTGCGTGGTCTGATCCGCTGTCGCTTCGTCGTCGCGCGTGGCCCCGCTCCGATCCTGAGCACGACATGTTTCGCGGCGAAAGGCGAGCCTGGCTTGTCGCCCGTCACGTAGCCGTGGCGCTCCGGGGCGCGGACGCGCGTGATCTCGCTCGCCGTGAGGCCGACCGCGTCGTCGATCATGGGCGGACTTTTGGAGGTCGCCCTTCTGCGAACGGTCTGGCCTGGGGAGCCTGCTGTCGACCGGCGATAGCGGTCGACCGTCGCGAACGCGCTCGTTCGTGCAGGCGGGCTTCGCGCCACGCACCGCTCGGCGAACAGACGTGACCACGCGGCTGCAGCGGCGCTTGCTCATCGTCAAGTCAGAGGCGTCGCGGATCCATAGGGTCCGCGCCACCGATCCAGATTGGGAGCCGTGATCGATGCAGAAATCCCGTGCCGACGGGCCAACCGCCTGGCCGCACCCCACCGCGCCTCTCGCGGCGGTGCTCGACACCCAGAGGCGCGCGGTGGACGCCGCGATGCGTGCGCAGCAAAGCCTGTCCAGCGGCGCCGCGCGCATGGCGGAGCACATCGCGGAGTTCGGCGGCCGGCGCATCGAGGACGACCAGCGGGTCCTCGGCGACGTCGCGGCGTGCAAGACGCCGTTCGAGGCCGTCTCGGTCTGCTCCGCCGCGACGCTGTCGATGTGGAGCGCATATCTTGAGGAGTGGAACCGGCTCGCTTCGGACATGTTCGAGACCATGCGCGCGGCCACGGAGGATAGCGTCGCGCCGGTCGAGAAACGGCGCGACGGCTCAGGGCGCCAGCGCGAAGCGCAGGCGCCCGCATAACGCGCGCCCTTGAGGCGGCGAGACGCCGACCCGGAGCGTTTGGCGCGCCTCTCTCGGAGAGCCGCGTCCGGAGCGCGCTTCGGGGCTCCTTCGATGCGCGCATCCGAAGAATCCGGTTCAGATTCTTCGAGCGCACGGCGCCGAGGCGCCGTGCGCCTGTCGGCCCCCGCCCCGGCGGACGAGGAGTCCTGGCGAGACGGGCGCGTCCCCGATACGGACGATGCCTATTCTGTCGCTTCGAAAGTCGGACGCGCACCGCGAAGGGCGCGCGATAGCGGAGAGACAGCTTCCCATCTCCTCTCCGGCGACGATCCCGACATCCCGGGCGCGGACGTCTGCGCGAAGGCGCCGGGTCGCGCCTGGCTGCGCCCTTCAGTCGTCGTGCCGAAAGGATGCGGATGCCTGGGAGACAAAAAGACCAGCGCCGCGTTCGCCGCAGGAGGCTGAGCGCCGGCGACAAGGATCGGCCTTCCGCCACGGTGCTGCCGGAGGTGCGGGCCTCGCGCGGACGGGGGCTCGCCTGAACAGCCGTCAGACGTCAATTCGCCGTATGTCCGCCGGCTTAGGATGCCGATGCGCCCGACGGAGGCGCATCGGCATCGGAGGTCCCCATGAAACGTCTCACCCTCGCCGCGGCCGCCGTCGCGGCGGTCGCCCCCTTCGCGCTTCCCGAGGCGAACGCCGCGGCCAACATGATCCAGCGCCAGCGCGTGGCCGAGCGCATCTGCATGAGCGCGGTCCTGCAGAGTGCGGGCCATGGCGGCTTCGACGTGACCGCCGGTGACGTCTCCTTCCTCCCGGACTCGTCGCAGACGGCGGATGAGGGGCGCCTTGAGATGAGGATCGAGATCGCCTCCCCGAGTCTGCGGGGTTCCGGGCGCTGTCTCGTCAGCCTCGGGAACGCGAACATGGGGTTCCTGCGCGAGTTGGAGCTGGATTTCTCGACCGTTTGAGGTCGGGCGCGGGGCGCGCTCGCGCGGCGTCGGCGCGCCCCGCCTTCGCGGCGGAGGCTAGTGCGTCGTGAGCGCGCCTGAATCGTCCGGGGCGAGGGGGTCCTCGAACGGCCCGCCCGATGCGCCCTCGGCGGCGAGCGCGGCGAGGCCCGCGCGGTCGACCAGACGGACGTCGCCGCGGCCGAGCGGCGCCGCGAGGCCGAGGTCGCGCAGGCGCGAGAAGGCGCGGCTCGCGGTCTCGACCGAGAAGCCGAGGTGGTCGGCGATGTCTGCGCGGAGCATCGGGAGATGGAGCACGCCGTCGGGCGAAGAGCCCATCAGGCGGTCGAGTTGCAGGAGGAAGCGCGCGAGGATCCGGTGCGAGGGCATGTGCGCGCGCCGCACGAACAGGTCCTCCATGCGCCGGTTCTGGCGCAGCGCCTCCGCCACGAGGTCGAAGGCGAGGTCCGTGTCGTCGCGCAGCCGCGCCGCCGCCGCCTCGATCGGGACCGACCGGTAGGCGAAGCGCCAGGACGCCTCGACGGTCTCCGCATGCTGGGCGTCCCAATGGGTGAGGCCGAGCAGGTCGCCGGGCTCGGCGAAGGCCACCACATGGCGCGTCCCGTCGGCGAGGTGCCGGATCCGCGCCGCGAGGCCCTCGACCACCAGGAACAGATGCGTGCGCTCGCCGCCCTCGGAGAAGAGGGTTCCGCGCGAGCGCAGGCGGTGGACGCGCCGGCCGTCGAACAGGCGCGCGAGGGCCGGGCGGGGCTCGACCGCGCGCGGGGCGCCGAGCGGGTGCGGATCTTGGGAGAGCATGGGTCCGGGACTTTCGGCTTGGGATGTGCGTGGGCCGATGATGGCCGGAGGACGTCACGCCGGTTCGACGGATGGGCGTCGTATCGCCACGCGGCGCGTCGAAGGGCGCCGTTCGGTCACGAAGGGTCACCGGGGCTGCCGGTCGCCGGGTCGGGAGGGGCGGGGACGGTCGCGGCCGGTTGCGGCGTCGCGAGCGCGCGGATGGTCCCGAGCACGCTGTCGGGAGAGAGGCTGATCGAGTCGATGCCGTCCTCGACGAGCGCGCGCGCGAACTCCGGGCGATCCGAGGGCGCCTGCCCGCAGATCCCGATCGGGCGGCCCGCCTTGCGCGCGCCCTCGATCGCCATCCGGATCAGGGCGAGCACCGCCGGGTCGCCCTCGTCGAACGCGTCGGCGACGAGCGCGCTGTCGCGGTCGACGCCCAGGGTGAGCTGGGTGAGGTCGTTCGAGCCGATCGAGAACCCGTCGAACCGTTCGGCGAAGGCCTCGATCCGGAGCGCGTTGGCCGGCAGTTCGACCATCATCCAGACCTCGAGCCCGTTCTCGCCGCGGCGCAGGCCGTTCTCGGCCATCAGCGCGAGCACGCGGTCGGCCTCGATCGGGCTGCGGCAGAAGGGGATCATCACGCGCAGGTTCGAGAGCCCGAGCACGTCCCGCACCCGCCGCATCGCGGCGCATTCGAGCGCGAAGGCCTCGCGGTAGTCCGGATGCGCGTAGCGCGCCGCGCCGCGCAGGCCGAGCATGGGGTTCTCCTCGAACCGCTCGAAGGCGCCGCCGCCGACGAGGCGGGCGTATTCGTTGGACTTGAAGTCCGACAGCCGCGCGATCACCGGGCGGGGCCAGAAGGCGGCGGCGATCAGCCCGACGCCTTCGGAGAGATGCTCGACGAAGTAGGACGCGCCGTCGCCGTCCTCGCCGATCAGCGCGCGCACGCCGCGCCGGTCAGCGGGCCGCTTCACGTGCTCCGGATGCAGGAGCGCCATCGGATGCGCGCGCACCGTCTCGGCGATGATGAACTCGATCCGCGCGAGGCCGACGCCCGCGACAGGCAGCGCGCTGGCGGTGAGCGCCATGTCGGGGCTGGAGATGTTCACCATGATGGGGACGGGCGGCTCGGGCAGCGCGCCGACGTCGATCTCCTCGGTCCGGAAGGGCAGCGCGCCGCGGTAGACGCGTCCGACGGCCCCCTCCGCGCAGGAGACCGTGACGGTCTCGCCGTCTCCGATCCGCTCGGTCGCGTCGCCGGCGCCGACGACGGCGGGAACGCCGAGTTCGCGCGCGACGATGGCGGCGTGGCAGGTCCGTCCGCCGCGGTTGGTGACGACGGCCGCGGCGGACTTCATCACCGGCTCCCAGTCCGGCGTTGTCGCGTCCGCCACCAATATGTCGCCCTTCTGGAAGAGCGCGAGATCGTCGTGGGTCCGCACGAGCCGCGCGCGCCCGGTCGCGACGCCGGCCCCAACCGCCCGGCCTGTGACCGCGACCGCGCCCCCGCCTTCGAGGACGACGGTGCGGATGCGGCCCGGCTCGCGACGCGAGACCACGGTCTCCGGGCGGGCCTGGAGGATCCAGAGCGCGCCGTCCTCGCGGTCGAGCGCCCATTCGACGTCCATCGGGCAGGCGGCCGCGCCGCGGCGGGCCGCGAAATGGTCCTCGACGGCCATCGCCGCCTCGGCCAGCGCCAGCGCCTGCGCCTCGGTGATCGCGAAGCGCGCCCGGTCGGCGGTGGAGACGCGGCGCAGCGCGGTCGGGCCGGCGGTGCGCTCGTCGGGTCGGGCGTGGACCACGCGAAGCTGTTTCCGGCCGATCCGCTTGGAGAGCACGGTCCGGAAGCCGCGGCGCAGCGACGGCTTGTGGACGAGGAACTCGTCGGGGTCGACCACGCCCTGCACCACGGCCTCGCCGAGACCGTAGGCGGCGGTGACCAGCGCCATGTCGGGATGGCCGCTCTCGGTGTCGACGGTGAAGACCACGCCGCTCGCGCCGCGGTCGGCGCGCACCATGCGCATGGCGCAGACGGCCATCGCGACGTCGAACTGGTCGAGGCCGCGGTCGCGGCGATAGGCGATGGCGCGGTCGGTGTAGAGCGAGGCCCAGCAGCGCCTGACGGCGTCGATGAAGCCGTCCTCGCCGTCGATGTTCAGGAAGCTGTCATGCTGCCCCGCGAAGCTGGCGTCCGGCGCGTCCTCAAGGGTCGCGGAGGAGCGGACCGCGATTGCGGCGCCGTCGGCGTCAGGCCCTGCGAGGCGGCGCCAGGCTTCGCGCGCCGCCGCCTCGATCGCGGGCGGGGGGGCGGCCGCGCAGACCACTGAGCGGGCCTGCGCGGCGGCGCTGCGCAGCGCCGCGACGTCTGCGGTGTCCACGCCCGACAGGGCCTCGCGGATCTTCGGCCAGGCGCCGGCGGCCTCCATCGCCGCGCGATAGGCGCCGGCGGTCAGGGCGAAGGCCTCGGGCACCGCCGCGCCGGAGCCTGCTAGGGCGCGCCGCGTCTCGCCGAGGGCGGCGATCTTGCCGCCCACGGCCGGCACGTCGTCGAGCCCGAGGTCGTCGATCCATCTTACGTGTTCCGTCGTCATGCCGCCGCGCCGCTCCTCAGCCTCTCGTCCGTCCGCGATGCTAGACCCCGCCGGCCCGGGGGACGCGTCGCGAAGGGTAACGGAGCGCGCGCGATGCGGTCGGCGGGCGGCGGCTCGTCACCCGCTTCGCGCCGCCTTGACGATGCGCAGGCGTCGGCGCCGGCGGGCGTCCAGCATGGCTCCGCGTCGGAACGGGACGGGCGGGCCATGAAGCTGAGCGAAGGCATGTGGGTGGTGGTGACCGACGGGACGCGGCGGCTGGTGCTGGAGAATCGCGCCAAGGGGCCGACGCTCGACCTGCGCGTGCGCGAGAGCGCGCAGACGCCGGCCGCGCGCACCGCCGATCTCGGGACCGGGCCGCCGGGGCGCTACGCGGGACCGGGCGACCGGCGCGAGGCGGTTGAGGAGACCGATCTGCATCGTTGCGCGAAAGCCGCGTTCGCCGGGGAGACCGCCCGCCTTTTGAACGAGGCCGCGGAGCGCGGCGGGCTGCCCGGCTTCGTGCTGTTCGCCGATCCCCGGACGCTCGGCCTGCTGCGCGAGGCGCTGAACGCGTCGGCGCGGCTCAGGATGCTGCGGGAGATCGCCGCGGACGACGTGCATCTGACGGTCGAGGCGATCGAGCGGCGGGTGGCCGCGCTCTGAGCCGGTCCGGCGGCCTGACGATCGTCATCATCGCCTGGGGCGGCTCCGGTTGAATGGAGGCCGCGAAACTCGAAGGGGGGCGAAGGGAATGCGACCCGATCACGACATCAAGCAGGACGTCGTCGCGGAGCTCGAATGGGATCCGCAGGTCGACGAGGCGCATGTGGGAGTCACCGTCGCGGACGGCGCGGTCACGCTCACGGGGGCGGTCAGGACCTACGCCTCGCGCCGTGCGGCGGAGCGCGCGGCGTTGCGGGTGCGCGGGGTGAAGGCGGTGGCGGAGGACCTGAAGGTCGACCTGCTGCCCGAGCACGTGGAGGACGACAGCGACCTCGCGAAGCGCATCGCGCATCTTCTGGAGTGGGACGCCGGCGTCCCCCACGACAAGATCCAGGCGGAGGTCCGCAACGGCCACGTCACGCTCGGCGGCGAGGTCGTCTGGCGCTTCCAGCGCGACGTGGTGGAGGAGAAGGTGGAGCGCCTGCGCGGCGTGCGCTCGGTCGTGAACAACATCCGCATCGCGCAGCCGGCGAGCGCCCCGGCGGTCAAGAAGGAGATCGTGCGCGCGCTGCACCGCGCCGCCGACGTGGAGGCGAACCGGATCGAGGTGGCGGTCGACGGCTCGAAGGTGACCCTGAACGGCTCGATCAAGGCGTGGCATGAGCGGGAGCTGGCGGAGAAGGCCGCCTGGTCCTCGCCCGGCGTCACCGCCGTGGTCGACAATCTGCGCCTTGGCTGAGGGCCGCGCGATGCTGGCGCGGGCGATCGGCGCGGCGGCGGCGGCGGCGACGCTGGCCTCCGCCGCGGCGGGGCAGGATTACTTCGACGCCGGGGCGCGGGAGTTTCGCGACAACTGCGCCGCCTGCCACGGCGAGGACGGCCGCGGCGGCGGGCCGATGGCGGAGATCCTGTCGATCCCGACGCCCGACCTGACCCGGATGGCGGAGCGGCGCGACGGACGGCTCGACCCGATGGAGCTGTTCGCCTTCATCGACGGCCGCGCCGACGTGCGGGCGCATGGCGATCCGATGCCGATCTGGGGTTCGCGTTTCCGGGCGGAGGCCGAACTGTTCCTGGAGCCGGTCGAGGCCGAGATCGCGGCCCGCGTCCGGCTGCTGGAGCTGGCCTTCTACCTGATGAGCATTCAGCGCGGGGGCTACCCCACCGGCTACGCGGCGGACGGCGAGACCGGAGAGTGAGGGCGCGCCGCCGTCGCGGCCGCGCCGGAAGGAGGAGAAGGCATGGACGTCTCGAAGGCGATGCACAAGGGCGTCGAGTGGCGCGGGCCGGAGACCCCGGTCGCGGAGCTCGCGAAACTGATGCGCGAGAAGGACGTGGGCGCGATCCCGATAGGCGAGAACGACCGGCTGATCGGCATGGTCACCGACCGCGACCTCGCGCTGCGCGCGCTCGACGGCGGCAAGGACCCGGCCAGTCTGACCGCGCGCGACGTGATGACGGAGGGGATCGTCTATTGCAGGACGGACGAGGACATCGGCGACGCGATCCGCCTGATGGAGCAGAAGCAGCTCCGCCGCCTGCCGGTGATCGACAAGGACAAGCGCATGGTGGGCATGCTGTCGCTCGGCGACGCGGCGCAGGCCGTGAGCCAGTCGATGGCGGGCGAGCTGACCCGCGCCGTGGCCGAACACCACTGAGCGGAGGCCGGCCGTGGCGCACAAGCGGGTTCTGTTTCGGGAGGAGGCGCGCGAGAAAGTGCTGCGCGGCGCGAGCCGGCTCGCCGACGCGGTGCGGATCACGCTCGGGCCGCGCTCCAAATCGGTGCTCATCCAGAAGAGCTGGGGCCCGCCGGTCGTGTGCGACGACGGCGTGACCATCGCGAAGGAGTTCAGCCTGCCGGACGCCGAGGAGGATCTCGGCGCCCGGATGCTGCGCCAGGCGGCGGAGCGGACGGGCGAGCGCGTGGGCGACGGCACCAGCACGGCCACGGTGCTCGCCCATGCGCTGTTCGCGGACGGCGTGCGCAACGTGACCGCCGGGGCGAGCGCGCTCGAGATCAAGCGCGGCTTCGACCAGGGCGTCGCCGCGGCGGTCGAGGCGCTGGAGGCGCTCGCCCGCCCGGTCGCCTCGCGCCGCGAGCGCGAGCAGGTGGCGGCGGTCTCGGCCCATGGCGACGCTCTGATCGGGTCGCTGGTCGCCGACGCCATGGAGAAGGTGGGCGAGGACGGCGTCATCACGGTCGAGGAGGCGCGCACCACCGAGACGGAGCTCGACGTCGTGGAGGGGATGCGCTTCGATCGCGGCTACATCTCCCCCTATTTCGTGACCAACGCGGAGCGGATGGAGGCCGAGTTCCAGGACGCGCGCATCCTCGTCCATGACGGACGGATCGCCGCCCTCGCCGACCTCGTGCCGCTTCTGGAGGCGGCGGCGAAGGACGGCGCGCCGCTGCTCGTCGTCGCCGAGGACGTGGAGGGCGAGGCGCTGGCGACGCTCGTCGTCAACCATCTCCGGGGGGTGCTGCGCTGCTGCGCGGTGAAGGCGCCGGGCTTCGGCGACCGGCGCAAGGCCATGCTGCAGGACATCGCCGTGCTGACTGGGGCGGAGCTGATTTCGAAGGACGTGGGCGCCAAGCTCGAGCATGTGGGGCTCGAACAGCTCGGCCGCGCGACGCGGGTGGTGGTCGACAAGGATGCGACGACCATCGTCGGCGGACGGGGGGCGCGCGAGGCCATCGACGGGCGGATCGCGCAAATCCGGGGCGAAATCGAGCGGACCGACAGCGACTACGACCGCGAGAAGCTGGAGGAACGGTTGGCGCGGCTCTCCGGCGGGGTCGCGGTGATCCGGGTGGGCGCGCCGTCGGAATCCGAGATGAAGGCGCGCAAGGAGGCGCTGGACGACGCGATCAGCGCGACCAAGGCGGCTGTGGCCGAAGGCGTCGCGCCCGGCGGCGGGCTCGCGCTGCTGCGCTGCGCGCCCGCGGTCGAGGCGGAGATCGCGCGCACGGAGGGCGACCGGCGCACGGGGCTCCAGATCCTGCGCCGCGCGCTCGAGGCGCCGGCGCGCCAGATCGCGGCGAATTCGGCGATGGATGGCGGCGTCGCGGTCGCGCGGATGCTGGAGGGCGAAGGCGCCTTCGGCTTCGACGCGGCGGCGGGCCGCTTCGTCGACCTCGTCGAGGCCGGCGTGCTCGACCCGGTGAAGGTGGTGCGCATGGCGCTCGAGAACGCCGCGTCGACGGCGGGGTTGCTGCTGCTGTCGGAAGCGACGATGACCGAGCTTCCCGAACCGCGGCGCCGGCGCGACGATCTCGAAAGCGAGGCGCCGCTCTGACGTCCGGTCACGAAACGGCGCCATGCGGGCGACCTCGTTCATGCGGCGCTGAACGGGCGGCGTCGTTACGAAACGTTACGGGGATTATCGAGGGCTCCCGCCGGGTTCCCGGGCTCAAGGCGTGGAAACGGTCGTCCCTCGGGCCATAGCTTGGACCGGCAGGGGTCCGGGACGTGGATGGCCGAATGTCCGACAGTTTCATCTTCTCGACGCCGGGCGGAGCCTGCGGCGGCGGCGCGTCTGCGCTCGGCCCGGATCTCGCCGAGGCGCACGCCCGCATCGTGGCCGAGTTGCGGACGGCGCATCCGACGTTGTCCGAAGCCGCCGTCGAGGCGATCGCCCAGGTGCGCGTGGAGGCGATGCAGCAGGCGGTTTCGACGACCGACTGGCGCAAGCCTGAGGGACCGGAGGATGACGCGGAGGTTGCGCTCGTCGGGGTCGGTCTTCGCGCGGAGGCGGCCGTGAGGGCGCGCGCGCCGGTCCGGGAGCCCGAGTCGGCGGACGCGCTCGCCGCGGAGGCCGGGCCGGAGTTCGGCGGCGATCCCTACGGCTTCTGGTGAGACGCAGCGGCGCGGCGGGACCGGTTCGCGCGCGTCTTCGTTACCGGGCGCCATCCGGATTACGCGCCGTTGCGATCACCGCGCCGCGTTGACCAAACGGACATTTATCACGCCGCCGGCGTCGCCGAGCCTTGCCGCGTCGGACGGAGTGCGATGATCGACGGCCGCTGGCCCCGTGATCGCCTCACAGTCCGCCGCAGCGATGGCATGGGAGCGACGCATGAGCGGCTATCACCACCCCTCGGCGCATCTGCGCGACATCGAGAGCCGGGCGCCGGACGGAAGCGGCAACAACATCGCCAATCCGGACTGGGGCAAGGCGTTTCATCACTTCATCCGGGCGACGCCGAACAGCTACCCGGACGGCGTCGGGACGGAGTGGGACCTGCCGGTCCAGAACACCGGGTTCCAGGGCATTCCGCCCAACCCGCCGCAGCGGGTCGGCGACCTGCCGCAGCCGCGCGCGATCAGCGACGCGATCTTCGACCAGCCGGCCGGCGAGGAGCGCCCGAGCGCCGCGGGGATCAACGAGTATCACCAGTTCTTCGGCCAGTTCCTGACCCATGACGTCGCCGAGGCGGGCGTCGTCTCCGTCGATCCGCCGCTCTTCCTCGACGGGCTGCCGTTCCCGTTCACGCGGACGCCCTTCGTGACGATCGACGGCGTGCGCCAGCAGGAGAACGACGAGACCAGCTGGCTCGACCTCTCCTCGGTCTATGGCAGCTCCGCCGAGATCCTTGGGCTGGTGCGCGCCCGCGACGGGAACGGCGGGCTCTCGGCGCGGCTCCTCGCGGGCGCGACCGACGACCTGCTGCCGACCATGGCCGAGGTCGCGGCGCATCACGGGCGGACGCTGGAGGAGGTCGAGTCCGTGCTCTCGCCCAACCAGTTCATCCCCTTCGGCCCCGACGTGATGGCCGCCGGCGACGACCGCGCCGCGCAGCAGACGCCGCTGCTGACCCATCACCTGACCTGGATGCGCAATCACAACTGGCATGTCGACCGCCTGAAGGCGATGCATCCGGACTGGAGCGAGGAGGCGCTGTTCGAGGCCGCGCGCGCGCTGAACGAGGCGGAGTGGCAGCACGTCGTCTATTCGGAATACGTGCCGAAGCTGATCGGGGAGGACGCCCTCGCGAAATACGCCGGCTACAGGCCGGAGGTCGACGGCTCGATCATCAACGAATGGACCACGGTCGCCTTCCGTTTCGGGCATGACCAATCGAGCGACGATCTCGCCGCCATCGACGAGAACGGCGCCGTGACGCGCAGCGCGACCCTCGCCGAACTGTTCGGCGTCGCCTCGGACGGGATGCGCAGCGGCGCGGACGCGGACGACTGGATCCGCGGCCAGCTCGCCCGGACCACGCAGGAGATCGACGGCCGGGTGGTGGACGGCAACCGCAAACTGCTGTTCGGGCCGCAGACCAATGAGATCGACCTCACCGTGTTCGACGTCCAGCGCGGCCGCGACCATGGCGTCGGGAACTACAACGCGCTCCGCAAGGGGCTCGGTCTGGCGGAATACGCGAGCTTCGACGCCTGGGGCGCGGAGAACGGCGTCGAGGCCGGGCGGCTCGCGGCGCTGAAGGCGCTCTACGGCGACGACATCGGCAAGTTCGACGCCTATGTCGGCGGGCTGATGGAGAAGAAGGCCGAGGGCTCGCAGCTCGGCGAGACCTTCACCATCCTGAACGTGATGCAGTTCGAGGCGCTGCGCGACGGCGACCGCTTCTATTACGAGGAGCGGCTGAAGGATCATCCCGAGCTGATCGAGATGGTCGAAAATGTCACGCTCGCCGACATCATCGCCCGCACCAGCGGGATCGAGCACGTCTATCACGACGCCTTCCGCGCCCATGAGCGGATGCCCGGGACCGACGGCGCCGACGAGATGTGGGGGACGGGCGCCCATGAGCTGATCATGGGCCATGCCGGCGACGACCGTCTGTTCGGCGAGGGCGGCCATGACGACGTGCATGGCGGCGACGGCGACGACCAGATCTGGGGCCATGCCGGGAACGACCACCTGCATGGCGGCGCCGGAAACGACGGGATCAACGGCGATGACGGCGCGGATCACGCCTGGGGCGGCGAGGGCGACGACGCCATGTGGGGCGGCGCCGGCGACGACGCGCTCCATGGCGGGCGTGGGGACGACTCGCTGAACGGCGACGACGGCGAGGACGCGCTGCATGCGGGCCATGGGAACGACATGGCCTGGGGCGGCGCCGGCCATGACGTCCTGCACGCGGGGCATGGCGACGACACCGCGCTCGGCGAGGGCGGCGACGACCATGTTCATGGCGAGCACGGCGACGACTGGCTCTGGGGCGGCGACGGCCACGACCATGTTCATGGCGGTCACGGCGCGGACGCCGTGCATGGCGACGACGGCCACGACGTCGTGCATGGCGGGCATGGCGACGACCGAGCCTGGGGCGGCGCCGGTCGGGACCATGTGGACGGCGGCGACGGCGACGACGCCGTGCATGGCGACGCCGGGAACGACGTCGTCTATGGCGGGACCGGGAACGACAGCGTCTGGGGCGGCGCCGGGAACGACTGGGTCGGCGGCGGCGACGGCGACGACCTGCTCTACGGCGATGCGGGGAACGACGTGATGGAGGGCGGCGCCGGGACCGACGTCATGCTCGCGGGCGACGGGGCCGACATCTTCCGCTTCACCGTCGGATGCGGGGTCGACACCGCGGCGGATCTCTACGAGGGCGACCGGGTGGATCTCTCGGATTTCGGCTTCGCAGGCTTCGACGCGGTGATGGCGGTCACGACGCAGCAGGGCGACGACGCGGTGATCGATCTCGGCGGCGGCGACGCGGCGATCCTGTCCTGGACCGATCGGGACGCGCTGACGGCGGACCAGTTCATCCTGACCGAGCTGGCGATCGCCTGAGGCGGGCGCCCCGCATCAGCGGGGTCCGTCCGGCCGGGCGGCCACGCGGACGCCCTCGGCCACGCGGTCGCCGGGATGCAGGATGACGGGCGTTCCCTCGGGCGGGCCGGACAGCAGTTCGGCCCGCTCTCCGTTGCGCGCCCCGAGGGTCACGGGGCGCAGGCGCGCGACGCCGTCCTCGACCGCGAACAGCGTCCAGGCGTCGCCGGTGCGGAACAGCGCCGAGATCGGGACGATGGGCGCGTCCAGCCGTTCCAGCGCGACGATGCGCACGAACACCCGGAAGTCGTGGCCGAGCCCGCGCCGCGCCTCGGGCGGGCTCGCGAAGTCGAGCACCGCGCGGACCCGCTGCTCCTCGACCCCGAGCGCCGAGACCTTGGTGAAGCCGGCCGGCTCGATCCGACGGACGCGGGCGGCGAGGGCTGAGTCGCCGCCCCAGCGCTCCACCCGCGCGGGATCGCCGGCGGCGACGCGCACGGCGTCGGCGGAGAGGAGGTCCACGACGATCTCCAGATCCTCCGGGTCGCCGATAGAGAGCAGCGGCGCGCCGGCCGCGACGACGCTCGCGCTCTCGACGAACACCTCCAGCACGCGCCCGTCGACAGGCGCGGTCAGGCGCAGGCAGCAGCCGGCGTGCGCGGCTTCGCCGTCAGGCCCCGGCTCGATCAGCGCGGCGCGGGCGCGGTCGAGCTCGCGCGCGCGCACGGCGACCTGCGCCTCGGCGCTCGCCACCGCGGCCTCGCGCGTGGCGAGCGCGAGGCGCGTCTGGTCGAGCTGGGTCTCGGCGATGGTCGAGCGTTCGGCGAGGCGTTCGTCGCGGCGGAGCTGCGCGCGCCAGAAGTCGCGCTCGGCCTCCGCGCGGCGCAGCTCGGCGCGGGCGAGCTCCAGCGTCGCCTCGGCGGCGCTGAGCGCGGCCTCGAACTCGGCGCGCAGGCGCGCGTCGAGGATTTCGGGCGGGCGCGGCTCGAGCACGGCCACGACGGTCTCGCCGGCGGTGACGAGATCCCCCGCCTCGCGGTCCGCGCGCAGCAGCCGGCCCGCGACAGGCGCCGAGACCTCGTAGATGTCGCGGATGCGGGTCACGCCCTCTTCATCCACGGTGACTTCGACCGCGCCGCGGCGAATCTCGGCGAGATCGACGAGGACCGGCTGCGGGCGGAACGCGAGCCAGAAGCCGCCGAGGGCGGCGGCGGCGAGAAGAAGCGCGGCGGCGCGGCCCCAGCCCATGCGGTCACTCCCTGGTCTTGAGCACGGCGATCAGGTCGAGCCGGTCGATCCGGCGCCATGCGTCGAGGGCCGAGACGGCGGCGACCGCGAGGAACAGCGCCGTCGCCAGCGCGTAGGTCTCGGGCTCGATCACCACCGGCACGCGGTAGAGATCGCTCTGCAGCCCGCGCGACACGATCCAGGCGAGGCCCCGGCCGAGGAGCCAGCCGAGCGGGATCGCCGCGAGGCCGAGCAGCGCGAGCTCCAGCAGCAGCATCGTCGTCGTCTCGCCGCGCGTGAAGCCGAGCACCCGCAGGCTCGCCAGCTCCCGCGCGCGCTCCGACAGCCGGATGCGGACCGAGTTGTAGACCACGCCGAGCGCGATGAGCGCGGAGAAGCCGCCATAGACCCAGATCATCGTCCCGACATTCTCGTCGATCAGCGCGCGGAAGCGCGCGAGGGCGCGGTTGCGCAGCGCGAGCGCGGCGACCGCCGGCGTCCGCTTGACCGCGGCGAAGAGCGCGGCCTCCTCGCGGGGATCGACGGCGACCTGGACGCCGTCGATCCGCTCCCGGTCGCCGGTCAGCCGGCCGAGCGCGTCGATCTCCATGTAGGCGTTGAGGCCGAAATACTGGCTGACCACCGCCGTCACCGGGACCTCCGCCGCGCGCCGCCGGCCGCCGAGCACGACGACGCGCACCCGGTCGCCGCGCCCGACGCCGAGCTTGGCGGCGAGCGCGTCCGAGAGCGCGAGGCCGATCTCGGGCGGATCGACCGGCGCGAGGCTGCGGTCGACGATGCGCGAGAGGTCCGCCCCGCGCGGCCGTCCGAGAAGGGCGACGCGCTCGGCGCGCGGCCCGGCCTCGAGGCGCACGGCGACGGCGCGGAAGGGCTCCGCCGCGAGCACGCCGGGCAGCCGCGCGGCGTCGAGCGCGGCGCGCTCGGGCGCGGTCTCGGAGAAGGTGAGCGTCGCGTCCTGCCGCTCGGCGCGGTCGAAGGTGGCGGAGATGATGAAATCGACCGAGTCGAACGCGAAGAGCGTGCCGACCGCGACCGCGATCGAGAGCGCGAGGCCGAGCGTGGTGAGCGCGGCGCGGACCGGCCAGCGCAGGATGGTGCGCAGCGCCATGGTCAGCGCCTGCGGCGCGCGGGCCGCGGCGGCGAGGCGGTCGATGACGAGCCGCCGATAGACGGGCGGCGCCGGCGGGCTCATCGCGACGGCCGGCGGCAGCGCCACGACGGCGCGGATCGAGAGCGCCGCTCCCCCGAGCGCCGCCCCGAGCGCGGCCAGCGCCGAGATCGCGAACAGGTCGGCCCGGATCGGGAACAGCAGGAACGGGAAGCGGTAGGTCTCGGCGAAGAGCTCGGTGACGAGCCGCCCGAGCCATACGCCGGCGCCCCAGCCGATCAGCACGCCCGCCGCGGCCAGCAGCGCCACGAGCTTGAGGTAATGCGCCGCGATCGCGCCGGCGCCGTAGCCGACGGCTTTCAGGAGCCCGATCTGTTCGCGCTCGAGCGCCACTATCCGCGCGACGGCGACGTTGGTCAGGAAGGCGGCGACGCCGAGGAAGATCGGCGGGATGGAAAACGCCATGCCGCGGAGCTGGCGCAGCTCGCCGTCGAGATAGGCGTGGGACTGCTGGTCGGCGCGCCCATAGGCGCCGACGCCGCCATAGGGTGCGAGGATCGCGTCGACCGCGGCGATCACGGCGGCCTCGTCGGCGCCGCGGGCCAGGCGGATCGTGACCGAGTCGAAGGCGCCGTCGAGATCGAAGGCCGCCGCGAGGGTGCGGTAGGACGCGAGGAACTGGCCGAAACGGCGGTCGTCCGGCACGATGTCGCCGGGGCCGAGCGCGTAGATCGCCTCGGGCGAGAGCGCGACGCCGGCGATGGTCATGCGCCGCTTGCGCCCGCCGAGGATCGCCTCGAAGCCGTCGCCGGGCCGCAGGCCGTGCGCCTCGGCGAAGGCCTCGGAGACGAGCACCTCGCCGGGACGGTCCGGGTCGGGGGGGCGGCCGAGGCGCATGTGGGGCAGGTTCAGCCGCTGCGCGCCGTCGCGCGGCCCCGAGACGAAGCGGCCGGTCGCCGGCGCGTCCATCCCCGCGACGTCGATCAGGCCGAGGCGCGAGATGCGCGGCTCGACCGCGGCGACGCCGGGGATCAGCGCCAGGCGCTCGGCCGCCTCCATCGGCGCGCGGGTCGCCTCGGCGAAGACATGGGCGAAGCGGGCGCGCTCGTACCAGGCGGCGCGGGTCTCCTCGAGCGCATGCTGGGCGCCGATGGCGAGCAGCAGGGTGGCGACGCCGGCGGCCAGGACCAGCGCGATGGCGAGGCCCTGCATCCGAAGCCGGCGCAGGTCGCGCAGGAGTTTGCGGTCGAGCGCCCTCACCAGACGATCTCCGCGGGGACGGCGCGGGTCGCGTTCTGGGCGATCTCGACCGCGCGGCCGTCGCTGAAGCGGATCACGCGATGGGCGATGGCCCGGATCGCGGCGTTGTGGGTGATGACGACGGCGCTCGCGCCGAGGGCGTCGTTGGCCTCGACCAGCGCCTCCAGCACGCGCACGCCCGTCGCGCTGTCGAGCGCGCCGGTCGGCTCGTCGCAGAGCAGCACCGCCGGGCGCTTGGCGATGGCGCGCGCGATGGCGACGCGCTGCTGCTCGCCGCCCGAGAGCTGGGCGGGGAAGTGGTCGAGCCGCGGGCCGAGACCCACGCGCTCCAGCGCCTCCTCGGGGCGCATCGGATCGCCGGCGATCTCGGTCACGAGCGCCACGTTCTCGCGCGCGGTCAGGCTCGGGACGAGGTTGTAGAACTGGAAGACGAAGCCGACATGCTCGCGGCGGTAGCGGGTGAGCGCGCGGTCGCTCATCGCGCCCAGATCGCGCCCCTCGAACAGCGCGGCGCCGCCGCTCGGCCGGTCGAGGCCGCCGAGGATGTTCAGGAGGGTGGACTTGCCCGACCCGGAGGGCCCGAGGAGGACGACGAACTCTCCCCTCGGGATCGTCAGGTCCACGCCGCGCAGCGCCTGCACCGCCACCTCGCCGGTGCGGTAGGTCTTGATGAGCCCCCTCGTCTCGAACAGCGGCGTCTCCATGGAGACAGTCTAGGCGCGCGCGGGGCGGCCGCTCTGCGCGGGATCAAGAACGCCGAGGCGGCGATGCGCAATCCGCGTCCGGCCGCGTGCGCCAGTCTGGACGCGGGAGGACGCGATGCGGGGTGGGGTCGGCGCGACGGATGCGGAGGCGGGCGCGGCGGCGGGCCTGGCGCTCGCGCATGTCGCGCGGGGCCGCGTGCGCTTCACGGCGCCCGCGCTCCGGGGCGCGCCGGAGCGGGCGGATCGTCTCGCCCGCCGCCTCGCGGCCGATCCCCGCGCGTCGGGCGTTCGCGTGCGGGCGACGACGGGCAGCGTGACGCTACGCCTCGACCCGGCGCTCTCCGAGATGGAGGCGATCGGCCTCGCCCGCGCGATGCTGGCGGAGGCCGCGCGCGATCCCCCGCCCGGCCGGCCCGGGCCCGCGCCGCCGCATGCCGGGCCGCTTCGCGCCGTGGCGGCCGCGCTCGGGACGGACGTCTCCGTCGGTCTCGATCCGGACGAGGCGGCGCGGCGGCTCGGGCGGGACGGCCCGAACCGGGCTCCGGAGGAGGGGCCGACGCCGCGCTGGCGGCTGGCGCTCAAGCAGGTGCGCTCGGCGCCCGTGGGGCTTCTCGGGATCTCCGCGCTCGTCTCCGCGGCGAGCGGCGGGGCGTCCGACGCGGCGGCGACGCTTGCGGTGGTGCTGGCCAACGCCGCGATCGGCTACGCGACCGAGTCGCAGGCGGAGGCTTCGATCCGCGCGATCGCCGGGGCGTCGGGCGGGACCGTCGAGACGCTGCGCGGCGGCCGATGGAGCCGGTCGCCGGCGGAGGCGCTCGTCCGCGGGGACGTCCTGCGCCTGCGCGCGGGCATGGAGGTCCCGGCCGACGCGAGGCTGATCCGGGCGCGGGCGCTGCGCGCCGACGAGGCGCTGCTCACGGGCGAAAGCGCCCCGGCGCGCAAGGCGGCGTCCGACGCGCTGGCGCCGGCGACGCCGCTCGCGCTCCGCGAGACCATGCTGCATGCGGGGGCCCTGCTGACGGCGGGCGAGGGCGAGGCGGTGGTCACGGCGACGGGCGCCGCGACCGAAGCGGCGCGGCTCGTGCGGCTCGCGCGGCGCACGGCCCCGCCCCGCGCCCAGCTCGAGGCCGAGCTGGACCGGCTCGGCGGCGAGCTGGCCGCCGCCAGCGCGCTCGCCTGCGCGCTGGTCTTCGGCGCGGGAATGCTGCGGGGGCATCCGGCCGCGGAGATGCTGCGCGAGAGCCTCGCGCTCGCGGTCGCGGCCGTGCCGGAAGGATTGCCGGTCGTCGCGACGCTGACGCTGGCGCGCGCGTTGCGGCGGCTCGAGCGGCGCGGCGCGCTGGTGCGGCG
>AACY020294488.1_pt1 | contig 20446 bp, 18 predicted proteins | sample 267378 | NCBI WGS metagenome assembly AACY02 (sample SAMN02954345, study PRJNA13694) | marine metagenome | biome: aquatic; feature: ocean; material: water; isolation source: isolated as part of a large dataset composed predominantly from surface... | reverse complement strand
GAACAGCCAGCAGTTCTGGCCGTCCGGCTGCGCCTTGAGGTGGATGCGGACCTTTACGTTCGCGCCCTTGTAGGCGAACTCGTAGTCGAACATCGTGTTGACCTGGCCGGTCTTGTGGAACTTCAGGAACTCGCCGTGGAAACGCTTGCCCTTCGCGCAGGGCGCCACGTCGTTGAAGAAGTTCTTGCCGATCATCGAGCCGGGGTCGCGGCCCGCGATCAGGCCCTCGGCCTTGTTGTACTTCACGATCGAGCCCGAGCGGTCGAGCAGGACGGCGCCGAACGGCAGGTATTCGGCCCGCGCAGGTTCACGCGCGAGGATGTTGTCGATGTCGTTGCTGCCGAAGGGGATGATTTCCATGGCTCGTATCCTCTGGAACGCTGACGCTTGGGCTCAGGGCTTTTCGGTGGTGTCGACGCCGTCCTCGTTGCGGAGGAAGCTGTCGTTGCGGGTGAGCGACATGTCGTGGATGCGCTTGGCGGGGAACAGGGCGCTCTGCCCCTCTCCGCGGCCCTCCGGGGAGACCCAGCGGTAGTCGAGGCTTCCCATGGTCACGAGGCACTGGGGGAGCACCTCGAACCGGCTGTGCTGATCGAACTGGGCGCTGTCGACCTCGATCTCCTCGGCCTCGCCCATTTCCTGGAGGACCTTGAGCTCCTCGAGCTCGCCCTCGGCGCGCAGGCGCTCGGTCTGGGAGATGACCTCCGCAGCCGCCTGGAGCACCCACTCCACATAGGCGCCGCGGATGACGAGTCCGTGCTCCCCATAGTGGAATTCGTATGTTTGGTCCTGCTTCTTCAGAACGCCAAGCTCACTCATGATCGCCAGACTCCTTGCTCGACATGACTCCGCGATCGGGGGGACTCGCGGCGGCGTCCACAGGGTTATCGGGGCGAGTCGCCTTCCGAACGCTTAACGGCGTTTGTTAACCAAGTATTCTTTGCGTCGGGATGGCGCAAAATGCTGCAATGATTTTCGAAAAATCTTGCCTTACCCGGCGAAATGCGATGAAATCAGGGCGTCGCGTTTTCTGGGAGTAAGCGGAATGATCGAAGTGGGGGGCGTCTGCCTGCGGTTCCGCGAGGAGGGCGAGGATATCCTCGTTTACCACCTCGGCACGGTGCGCCAAGCGGCGGAGACGATAGCATTCGTCTCCGAATTTCTTCCGAACGCGCAGGTGGTGGTGGAGCCTCTGCGCCACTGAGAGCGCCGGGTCAGGCTCCGGCGGCGAGGCGCTTGAGGCTCGGCAGGTCGATCAGTCGGCCCGCCACCCCGAGTCGTTCGGCGAGCGCCTCCGCGTCCGCGGCGGCGAGATCGGCCTTGCTTGCGCAGCCCGCCTCCTGAAGCAGCCAGACGAGGCCGGGCCCGACGCCGGGCAGCTCGGACAGGTCCGAGGGCTTCGCCGCGGGGGCCGGGGCGGGCTCGAGCGGCGGGGCCGTCTCCGCGGCGTCGGGGTTCGCGGCGCGCTCCGCGGCCTCCACGACGGAGGCGGGCGGGGCGAGGACGTCCGGCTCGGCGACGGCGGGCGCGCTCGCGGCGGCGCCGGCGGCCATGCTCTGCGCGTCGCGCGAGACGGTCATCGTGGAGAGATCCGCCCCGGCGTCCGGCGCGCTGTCGCGCGGCGTCTCGGCGGCGGGGGCCGGCCCAGCCTCGGCGGCGGGGGCGCGGCGGGCGCGCCGGGCGGCACGCATGGCGTTCAGCTGGTCCCGGGCGGCGGCGCGCACGGCGCGCGCTTCGGCGCGGTAGTCGCGGGCGGACATCGGGCGGACCTCCTCGCGGGGGCGACCTCGCCCGCGGCGCGCTTTCGCGCCGCGGGACAAAGGCCGGGATCAGGCGGCCTGGGGTTCGGCCGTAAGCCCGATGGCCTCGGCGTATTTCAGCCAGGTCTCGACCGAGGCGACGACGGCGCGCACCTCGACCGCGAGCAGTTCGATGCCGACCAGCGACACCCGCACGAAGGCGTCGACCACGACGCCCTTCTCAAGAATCCGGTCCACCACTTCCGCGAGGCTGGTGGACGCAACGCTTTTCTCGATCGCCATGACAGCTTCCTTTCGTCGATCGCGCCTCTGCGAAACGCCCTTCAACGACTGTAACTATGCGACTCACGTCATAATAATTGGTTACAGTATAGAATGAGAAATTTGCAGTAATTATATATTCTAATCATGAAAAAATGGAGCGGCGAGGGTGGCGGATGGCGTCTTGCGATGGGACCGACGCGTTCGCTTTGCGGGACGGAGCGGACGTTCGTTATCCGCTCAGCGGCTCTGGCGATCCGTGCGACCAGCACGGATCACGCGAACGCCCCATCCCGGGGGCGTTCGCGCAATCCTCATCACGCAGCGGCGCCGCTCAGCGCGCCAATGACCGCCAAGGCCCCGAACCGGACTCCTCGGTTCCGACTTGACCACTAAACCGCGCCCGCTGGCGCATGCTTCGCCACCAGCGTCTCGAGCGCGTCGAAGTCGAGCGGCTTGCGCAGGTACTGGACCGCCCCGGCGGCCTCGGCGTCGGCCATGTCCGCCGCGGTGCTGAAGGCGGAGACGACGACCACCGGCGCGCGCGGCTCTGGGACCCGCTCCGGGTAGGCGCGCAGGAACTCGAGCCCCGACATCACCGGCATGGCGAGATCGCACAGGATCAGGTCCGGCGACCATTCCGCCAGAACCGCCAGCGCCGCGGCGCCGTGCTCCGCGGCGCGCACCTCGTGGCCCAACTCTTCGAGCTCCTCGGAGAGCATGGCCCTCAGCTCCGGCTCGTCCTCGATCAGCAGCACCCGCGTCACGCCGCGCCCTCCACCATGCCCTCGAGCGCATGCGCCCGGTTGTCGCTGGCGAGCGGCAGGATCACCGTGAAAGTCGAGCCCTCGCCCTCGACGCTCTCGATCGTCAGCGCGCCGCCCAGCAGATCGACGAACTGCTTGACGACGGTGAGGCCGATCCCGGTCCCGGAGACGCCGTTGGCCGTGCTCGCGCGGAAGTAGCGCTGGCCGAGCTTCCCGAGGTCCTCCGCCCCGACGCCGACGCCGAAGTCCCGCACGGCCACGCGGACCGAGCGGTCTTCTTCCCACACGCGGATCTCGATCCGGTCCGCGTCGGGGGAGTATTTCTTCGCGTTGCCGATCACGTTGTCGAAGATGTGCTCCAGCAGCGTCGGATCGGCGCGGATCTCCGCCCGGCCGGCGCAGGCCGTCTCGAAACGGATCTCGTGCGCTCCGCCCGCCCGCCGCTCCTGCGCGACGCGCTCCGCGATCCAGGCGCGGAGGTCGACCGCCTGCATGTCGAACTCGAACTTCCCGGCGTCCACCTTGGCGAGAAAGAGCGTGCTCTCGACCAGCTTCGAGAGCCGCGCGATGGCGTCGTCGATCAAGACCAGCCGCTCCTCGGCGCCCTCGACCTCGACGCCGCGGAGCCGCCGGCGCAGCTGGCGCGTCGCCATGGCGATCACCGACATCGGCGTGCGAAACTCGTGGCTCGCCATGCGGATGAACTGGATCTGCTGGTCGTTGAGCCGCTTCTGGGAAGCCAGCGCGCGGGACAGCTCGTCCGACTGCGCCCGGACGACGCGCGTCCGGTCCTCGACGAGCGCTTCGAGCAGGTCGGAGCGCGAGCGCAGCTCGAAACGCTCGCGCCGGTCCTCGGTGATCTCGCGCTCGAACAGGACGAGCTGCGCCGGGCGTCCGGGCTCGCCCGGCCGCGCCCGCACCGTGTTGTAGGTCCAGTAGACCTCGCCGCCGGGCGTGGTCGTCCGGCACTCGCCAACGTCGCAGCGCCCCTTGATGAGCGCCTCGATCGCCACCGCGCCGGGCTCGAAGCGCGTGACCTGCTTCGGCGTCACGTCGCAGAGCGTTCGCCCGCGGATCGCATCGAGCTCGAGCCCGTTGCGCGCGAGGAAGGCGGCGTTGGCCCACCGGATGCGGAACGCCGGATCGCACACCGTCACCAGCTCGTCGGTCATGTCGAGAAGGGCGGCGTAACCGGCGAGATCGCCGTGCTCCCGGCTGACGCGCTCCGTCTCGGCGCGGAGAGCGTCCAGACGATCCGAATGGGTCGCCTCCGCCATCTTTTCCGCCGTCAGGTCGCGGAGGCTCCCGATCCAGAAGTCGACGCGCCCGTCGGCGCCGGCGATCGGGCGGATGTGAAGCCCGGCCCAGAAGCGTTCGCCCGACTTGCGGTAGTTCATCAGCTCCGCGCGGACGTCGCGCCAGCCGTCAAGCGCCCGCCTGATCTGCGCGCGGGTCCGGGGATAGCTCTCGGGCCCCTGAAGGATGCGGGGCGTTCGCCCCACCAGTTCGTCGGCCTCGTAGCCGGAGAGCGCGACCATCGCGCGGTTCACCCAGACGATCCGCGGCCCCGGTTCGGAGAGCGGCTCCGCCTCCGTGATCATGAGGGCTTCGGGCACGTGCTCGCCGAGATCGGCGATCACCTCCGGCAGTCGGGGCATGAGGCGTCGCCTTCTGCTGGGGGGCGGGGCGGGCGGCGGGTCAGGCGGCGTTCGCCGCCGCCGCCTCGTCCGTCTGGGAGACGATGAAGAAGGACACGACCTCGCGGAGCGCCTCGACCTGGCGCTTCAGCTCGGCCGCCGTCTCGGCGTTGGCCGTCGCGATCTCGCCGTTGCGGCCCGTCGCATCGGCCATTGAGCCGACCGAGCGCATCATCTCGTCGGCGCCGTCGGCCTCCGCCTTGGTCGCCTCGGTGATGCTGGCGACGCGCGCGGTGGTCTGCGACACGGCCTCGACGATGGCGCTGAGCGCCTCGGCGGTCTGGTCGAACAGGCGCGCGCCGTTGGCGACGCGGCCCTCGCTCTCCTTGATCAGGTCGTGGATCGTCTTGGCGGCGTCGCCGGAGCGCGCGGCGAGGTTGCGCACCTCCTGCGCCACGATCGCGAAGCCGCGGCCCGCCTCGCCCGCGCGCGCGGCCTCGATGGCGGCGTTGAGCGCGAGCAGGTTGGTCTGCATCGCGATGTCCTCGATCAGCTTGGTGATCTCGCCGATCTTCGAGGTGCCGGTCTTGATCGCGTCCATCGCCTCGGCCGTCTCGTCGAGCAGGGCGCGGCCGCGATTGGCGCGGTCGGCGGTCTCCGCGGAGAGCGCCTGCGCGCTTTCGGCGTTCTCGGCGTTGCCGCGGATCGACTCGGTGACGCCGTTCAACGTGTCGGTCGCCGAGGAGACGGTCTCCGACTGCGCCTCGGCCTGGCGGCTGAGCGTGTCGGCCATCTCGGCGATGCGTTCGGTGCCGGTCTGCACCGAGGAGGCGACCGCGTTGATCTTGATGACCGTCTGCTCGAACGTCGTCATGGACTCGTTGAGCGAGTTCTTGAGGTTGTCGAACTCGCCCTTGTAGTCGCCGGTCAGCTTGAAGGTGACGTCGCCGGCCACCATCGCCATGACCGCGCTGTCGACGTCGGCGAACAGCTCCGCGACCACGTCGAGCAGCTGGTTCAGGTCGTTCGCGACGTTGAACAGGAACTTGTTGCGGACCGCGGACTCGTCGACGTCTAGCCGGATGCGCGAATAGAGGTCGCCGTTCTTGAAGGCGTCGATAAGATGGCTGATGCGGCCTTCGAGCATCGCCTCCTCGGTGACGTCGACGAATTCGGCGTAATATCCGATCTTATCGCCCTCGTCGGAGAGCGCGAGCGAGACGCGGACCTCGACGCGGCCCTCGCCCCATTCGAGCCGGACCGCGCGGGGCTCGCCGTTCGCCCCGCGGGCGTTGGCTAGGACCGAGTCGCGGAGATAGTCGAAGAGCGGCGTCTCGGAGTCCGGCTCCGCCGCTTCCGCGACCGCCGCCTCGTAGGGCTCGGCGTAGCGCGTGCGCAGCTCCTCGAACAGCCGGTTGGCGAAGAGCAGCCGGCCCTCGGCGTCGAAGATCGTCTCGGCGAAGCGGGCGCCGTCGAGCGCGGCGCGCTGGGTCATCTGCCGTTCGCTGAGCCGGCGGAGCGCCTCGACGCGGCCGGCGACCGTGGCGCGCTCGGCGGGGACGCCGCCGCTCTTGAGGGCCGCGTCAAGCGCGGTCGTCAGTCGCCGCGCCGAACGTCGCGCGACGGCCGTGAGCGCGGCGGCGCCGAGGGCGAGCGCGAGCCCGCCCGCGAGAACCCAGATCGCGGCGCCGTCCCGCGCGGTGGCGACCGCCGAGACGGCGTCGGCCTCTCCCGCCGCGCCCGCTTGCGACAGCGCGGCGGCCGCGGCGCGGGCGTGCTCCGCAGCGGACCAGAGATGCTGCGCGCCGCCGAGGGCGAGGAGCGCCGTGAGCGCGAAGACGCCGGCGGGCGCCAGCGCGGGACGAAGCCGATCCAGCGCGCGCGAGACGCGCCTCGGGAGCGTCACGGCGCGCAGCCAGGCCGGCGAGCGGGGCGGACGCGGGAACCGGAGCATGACGCGCCTCACCCGCCGCAGTCGCGCAGGATCGCCTCGAGGCGGTCCATGTCGACCGGCTTCGTCAGATAGTGGTCGGCGCCGAGCATCAGGCCGTCGGCGACGTCGCCGCGCTTGTCGCGGCCGGAGACGAACACGAACTTCGGATGCGGCCCCGTGGTCGAAGCATCCAGCCGCTGCTTCAGCTGGAAGCCGTTGATCTTCGGCATGCCGACGTCGACGCAGACGACGTCAGGGCGCACGCGCCGGATCGCCTCCAGCCCCTCCTCGCCGTCCCGCGCCTGTGCGACCGTGTGGCCGAGCGCTTCGATCTCCTCTGCGAGCATGCGCCGCAGGGCGTCCTCATCCTCGACAAGAACAACCTTCGCCATGGCGCGCCTTTCTCTGCCGAGAGCCTCTCGCCGTCCGGTCGGGAGCGAGCCCTGCGTCACGCTTAGGCCCCCCGCGTAAGCAAGCCGTTGACATGCGCGGCGGATTTGCCGCGATTTCGGTGTAGTTGCAGGCGGCCGACCCTCGGTCGATCTCCGGTGCTGCGACCATGTCGGCCGCTGCGCGGCCGAGGCCGCGTCGCCGGAGCGCCACGATGTCCGGTCACTTCCGCGCCCGCCCGTTTCCGCCTTCGACACGGCGCGTGGTCGCTCTAGACCCCTCACTGGATCGAGGGGGCGCGACGAATGGTTCAGGTGATCGCGAGCGTCTGGGCCCTGCTGCTGGGCATCGTGCTGATCATGCTGGGCAACGGCATGCATTTCACGCTGATCGGCCTGCGCGGCGGGATCGAGGGCTTCTCGGCGGCCGAGCTTGCGGTCGTGACCTCGGGCTATTTCATGGGGTTCCTGTCCGGCGCCCGGCTGACGCCCTTGCTGATCGGGCGGGTCGGTCACGTGCGGGTGTTCGCGGCGCTCGGCAGCTTCATGTCGGCTGGTCTGATCGCGTTTCCGCTGCTGGCGGAGCCATGGGCCTGGACCGCGCTGCGCCTTCTCGTCGGCTTCTGCATGTCCGGCATCTACGTCGCCGCCGAGAGCTGGCTGAACGACGCCTCCACGAACCAGACGCGCGGGAAGACCCTCGCCGCCTACATGATCGCCCAGACGCTCGGGATCATCGGCGCGCAGGCGCTTCTGACGCTCGGCGACGCGGCGGGCGCGTCGCTGTTCATCGGGGCCTCGATCCTCGTCTCCATCTCCTTCGCGCCGATCCTGCTCTCGGTGACGCCGGTCCCGGCGACGCGGATGGCGCGGCCGATGTCGCTGCGCCAGCTCTTCGCGGGCTCGCCGCTCGGCACGATCGGCATCTTTCTGCTCGGGGGAGTCTATGCGACGCAGTCGGGCATGGCGGCGGTGTTCGGCACGCAGATCGGGATGAGCGCGGACAGCATCGCGCTTTTCGTGGCGACGCTGTTCGGCGGCGCGCTCGTGCTCCAATACCCGGTCGGCTGGGTCTCGGACCGCGTCGACCGGCGCAAGGTGATCTTCGGATCGGCCTGCATCGGCGCCGGCTTCTGCGCGCTCGGCTTCCTGGCGGGAAGCGAACTGGTCGCGCTGCTGGCGGCCGCGTTCTTCGCTGGCGGCGTGACGACGCCGCTCTATGCGCTGATCCTCGCCCACACCAACGACTTCCTGCCCGCCGAGGACATGCCGGCGGCGTCCGGCGGGCTCGTCTTCACATTCGGCCTCGGGGCGATCGTCGGACCGCTCGCCGCGGGCGGCGCGATGGAGCGTCTCGGCCCCGCGGGCTTCTGGATCACGCTCGGGGCGACCTTCGGGGCCATCGCGCTCTACGCGCTCTACCGGATGACGCGGCGCGCCAGCGTCCCCGTGGATCAAACAGAGAGCTACCTGGGCGTCGTGCCGACCGCCTCGCCCGTCGCCGTGGAGGCCGCGGGCGCCTGGGCCACGGAGAACGCCGAAGAGGAGCGCGCGGAGGAGGCCGCCGCGCCCGCCTGAGGGCGCCCGCTCAGCCGCGGCGGATCGGACGCGCGGGGGCGAGGTCCTCCGCCGCCTCGATGACGGCGTGGGCGTCGATCCCGAAATGGCGATGCAGCTCCGCCACCCGACCGGTCTGTCCGAAATGCTCGACGCCGAGCGCCGCCGTCCGCAACCCGGCGACCGAGCCGAGCCAGCCGAGCGCGGCGGGATGGCCGTCGATCACGCTGACGATCCCGCAATGGCGCGGCAGCGGCGCGAGCATCCGCTCGACGTGGCAGCGCGCGTGGGCGCGGCCACGGGACCGGGCGCGCCGCGCCGCGGTCCAGCCCGCGTTCAGACGGTCGGCGGAGGTGACGGCCAGCACGCCGACGTCGCGGCGGCTCTCGGCGAGACGCCCGGCGGCGGCGACGGCGGCGGGAACGGTCACGCCCTGCGCCGCGATCACCAGCTCCGCGTTCGGACCGGGCGGGCGCAGCCAGTAGGCCCCGTCGATCACGTCGCGCGCGAAATCCGCGTCCGGCGCGCGCCTCGGCTGCTCGAGCGGCAGCGTGGAGAGACGGAGATAGACCGAGCCGCCGGTCTCGTCGCGAAGCCAGCTGCGCTCGTCCGGGTCGCCCTCGCCGTCGCGCTGGAGGTAGTCGAACGCCCAGCCGAGGATGATCGCGAGTTCGTCCGCGAAGGCCGGCTCGAAGGCCGCCAGACCGTCCTGCGCCATGCCGATCAGCGGCTCGGCGAAGGATTGATGCGCGCCGCCCTCCGGCGCGAGCGAAACGCCCGAGGGTGTGCCGGCGACGATGAAGCGCGCGTCCTGGTAGCAGGCGTAGCGGAGCGCATCGAGGCCGCGGGAGACGAAGGGGTCGTAGACCGCGCCGACGGGGATCAGCCGCTCGCCGAACAGCGCGTGGGAGAGGCCCGCCGCGCCGAGCAGGAGGAAGAGGTTCATCTCGGCGATGCCGAGCTCGATGTGCTGGCCCTCCGGCGAGAAGCGCCATTTCTGGGCCGAAGGGACGCGCTCGTCGCGGAAGACGTCGGCGATCTCGGCGCGGGCGAAGAGGCCGCGGCGGTTCACCCAAGGCCCCAGATTGGTCGAGACGGTCACGTCGGGCGAGGTGGTGACGATCCGGCGGGCGAGCTCCGCGTCGCTCTGCGCCAGCCCGTCCAGCAGCTTCCCGAAAGCGGCCTGGGTGGAGATCTCGCGGTCCTCGGGCGGCGCGAGCGCGGGCGCGCCGGCGACCGAGGCGGAGAAGCGGCGCGGCCCCTCGGCGAAGAAGGGGACGGTCGCCAGGAAATCGCGCAAGGGTCCGGGGTCTTCGAGACCGGCGAAGGGCGCCCATTCCGCGCCTTGGGGCACGCCCATCGCCGCGCGGAACGTCTCCATCTGCGCGGGCGTCATCAGGCCGGCGTGATTGTCCTTGTGCCCCGCCAGCGGCGTGTCCCAGCCCTTGACGGTGTAGGCGAGGAAGACGGTGGGGCGATCGTGCTCGACCGCGTCGAACGCCTCGGCCAGCGTCTCGACGCACTGGCCTCCGAGGTTCTCCATGAGCCGGGCGAGGTCCTCGTCGGACCGGCGGTCGAGCAGCGCCGTCGCCGGCCCCTGATCGCCAAGGTCGTCCATGAGGCGCCGCCGCCACGCCGCGCCGCCCTGGAAGGTCAGCGCCGAGTAGAGGGAGTTCGGGCAGCGGTCGATCCAGTCGCGCAGCGCCTCGCCGCCCTCCTCGTCGAAGGCGCGGCGCTGCAGCGCGCCGTATTTCAGGCGGACGACCTCCCAGCCGAAGGCGGCGAAGATGGACTCGATGCGCCGCCACAGCCCCTCGCGCACGACGCCGTCGAGGGACTGCCGGTTGTAGTCGACGACCCACCAGACGTTGCGGAGATCGTGTTTCCAGCCCTCCTGCAGCGCCTCGTAGACATTGCCCTCGTCAAGCTCCGCGTCGCCCACCAGCGCGATCATGCGCCCGAGGCCGCGGCCGCCGGGTTTTCCGACCCCGCTCCAGGGCTTCTCGGCGAGGTAGTCCTGCACGAGCGAGGCGAAGGCCGTGACCGCGACCCCGAGCCCGACCGAGCCGGTCGAGAAGTCCACGTCGTCCACGTCCTTGGTGCGTGATGGATAGGATTGCGCCCCGCCCCAGCCGCGAAACGTCTCGAGCTTCGACAGGTCGAGACGGCCCATCAGGTACTGCGCAGCGTGGAACACCGGCGAGGCGTGCGGCTTCACCGCCACGCGGTCCTCCGGGCGGAGCGCGTGGAAGTAGAGGGCGGTCATGATCGAGACCATCGAGGCCGAGGAGGCCTGATGCCCGCCGACCTTCACGACGTCCTTCTCGCGCAGATGGTTGGCGTTGTGGATCGTCCAGCAGGCCAGCCAGAGCAGGCGGCGCTCGATCTCGCGCAGCCGGGCGACGGTCTCTCTGGCGATCGGCATCGACGTCTCTCCGCAGCCGGGCGTCGGCCCGGAGGATGGCGCGACGGGCGACGGCGGGGAAGGCTTCAGCCGTAGTCGCGTTCGCCGAACAGAGCCGATCCGACGCGAACATGGGTCGCGCCGAGGGCGATGGCCTGCTCGTAGTCGGCGCTCATGCCCATCGACAGCCCGGCGAGGCCGTTGCGCTCGGCGATCTTCGCCAGCAGCGCGAAATGCGGCGCCGGCGCCTCGTCGGCCGGCGGGATCGCCATCAGGCCCGCGACGTCGAGGCCGAAGTCCGCGCGGCAGGCGGCGATGAAGGCGTCCGCCTCCTGCGGGACGACGCCCGCCTTTTGCGGCTCCTCGCCGGTGTTGACCTGCACGAAGAGCTTCGGCGCGCGCCCTTCGGACTGGATCGCGTCGGCGACCTTCGCGGCGAGCTTCGGGCGATCGATGGTGTGGATCGCGTCGAAGAAGGCCACGGCCTGCTTCGCCTTGTTGGTCTGCAACGGGCCGATGAGATGCAGTTCGATCCCCTCGAAGCGTTCGCGGAAGGGCGGCCAGCGCGTCTGGGCCTCCTGCACGCGGTTCTCGCCGAAGACCCGGTGCCCGGCCTCGAGCACCGCGGCCACCCGCGCCTCGGGCTGGACCTTCGAGACGGCGATCAGCGCGACCGATCCCTCGGGGCGGCCCGCTTCGCGCTCCGCCTTCGCGATGCGGGCGCGGACGTCTTCAAGCGACATGGCGGCGACTCCCTCGCAGGCGGCGGTCAGGACCGCGTCCAGGCCGGTTTGCGCTTTTCGAAGAAGGCCGTCACGCCCTCTCGCGCCTCCGGGTCCTCCCAGGCGTCGGCCAGCGCCTCGGCGGTCTCGGCGACGAGCGCCGGGTCGATCCGCGGGCCGAGGCGGCGCGCGAGACGCTTCGCCCGGGCGACCGCGCCGGAGGCGGCCGAGAGATAGGGCGCGACCTCGTTCTCCACCGCGACGTCGAGCGCCTCGGGCGCGACCACCCGCGCCAGCAGGCCGAGCGCGGCCGCCTCGGCCGCGTCGAACAGGCGCGCGGACATGAACACCCGCCGCGCCGCCCCCGCGCCGATCCGGGCGAGGCAGTAGGGCGAGATCGTCGCCGGGATCAGCCCGAGCCGGGTCTCGGTGAACCCGAAGCGGGCGCCCTCGACGCCGACCGCGACGTCGCAGACCGAAATCAGCCCGAGCCCGCCGCCATAGGCCTGCCCGTTGACCCGCGCGATCAGCGGCTTCGGCAGCGCGTCGAGCGCGCCCAGCGTCTCGGCGAGCCGCGTCGCCTCGGCGATGCGCGTGGCGCGATCGGCGTCGAACTGCGCGCGCATCCAGCCGAGATCGCCGCCGGCGCAGAAGCTCGCGCCCGCGCCGGTCAGCACGACGACGCGCACGGCGTCGTCGCCCGCCAGCGCCTCCGCCGCGTCGCGCAGCTCGCCGATCATCACGGCGGACAGGGCGTTGTGCTTCTCGGGACGGCTCAGCGTCAGCGTCGCGACGCCGCGCGGGTCGGTCTCGAGCTTCAGGGTCTCCCACATCGGCGCAGCCTCTCCGGTCAGTCGGCCCAGGGGTCGTCCGGCGCGTCCTCTTCGCGCCACCCGAAGGTGGCCCAGGTGCGGACCATGTGCTCGGGGAGCGGCGCAGTCACGCGCAGGATGCGCACGCCGTCGGGATGCGGGATCTCGATGGCGCGGGCGTGGAGGTGCAGCTTGCGGCTGATCGCGCCGCCGAGCTGCGCGCCCCAGCCGGTCCCGTCGTTGGTCTGGGCGTTGGTGCCGTATTTCCCGTCGCCGACGATCGGGTGGCCGAGCTCGGCCATGTGCGCGCGGAGCTGGTGCGTGCGCCCGGTGACCGGCCGCAGCGCGGCCCAGCTGGCGCGCTTGGCGGCGCTCTCGATCACGGCGTAGTCGGTGACCGCGCGCTTCGCCCCCTCGGTTTCGGAGACCTTATCGGGATGCACGCAGAGCATCTTCTCGCCGCGCGGGCCCGGCGCCTTCACGAGGCCATAGCGGATCACGCCGCGCGCCGGGACGGGACGCCCCGCAACCGCGGCCCAGTAGAGCTTGCGGGCGGCGCGCGAATGCAGCGCCTTCGAGAGCGCAGCGGCGGCGGGCGCCGTGCGGGCGAGCAGGATAACGCCGGAGGTGTCTCGGTCGAGCCGATGGACCGGACGCGGAATCTGGCTGCGCTCGAACTTAAGCGCCTCGAGAAACTGCCCGAGATGGCGCGGCGAACCCGAGCCGCCCTGCGCGGCGAGCCCCGGAGGCTTGTTGAGCGCGAGCACGTCGCGGTCCTTGTAGAGCACCGCCGCGCGGATCGCGTCGGCGTCGGCCTCCGACACCTCGGGCTCGGCGCGCGGCGGAGCGGCCTCCGGCTGCGGCGCGTCCGGCAGCGGCGGCACGCGGACGGTCTGGCCGGGGGCGACGCGGGTCGCGGCCTTGGCGCGCGCGCCGTCCACCCGGATCTCGCCCTTGCGGAGCATCTTCTCCAGCCGCCCGTGCGGGACTTCGGGGAAATGCCGCTGGAACCAGCGGTCGAGCCGCAACTCGCCGTCGTCCGCGTCCACTTTGCGGTGCTGGACGCCCGGCATCAGAGGCTCCGCGCGAGCGACAGGCCGGCCCAGAGCGCGCCGATCGACAGCGCGACCGAACCGCCGACATAGAGCGCCGCCGCCGCCCCCCTGCCCCGCTCCATCAGATAGAGCGCATCGAGAGAAAAGGCGGAGAAGGTGGTGAAGCCGCCGAGCACGCCGGTCATCACGAAGGGCGCGAGCCGGCCCCAGCTCCCGAGTCCCTTCTCGGCGATCAGCACGGCGGCGACGCCCATCGCGAAGCCGCCGAGCACGTTCGCCGCGAGAGTCCCCCACGGGAAGCCGGGTCCGAGCAGGCGCAGCGCCGCGCCGCCGAGGGCGAAGCGCGCGGTCGCGCCGAGCGCGCCGCCGGCGGCGACGGCGAGATAGGTTGCGGGCGTGCTCATGCGCCCCATCAAGCGGGGCGCGGCCCGCGCGTCAAGCGCCGCGCATTCCGCGCGCCGCCAGCGGCGCGCCGAGGATCACGACGATCAGCCGGGCGAGGTGGTGGGTGACGACGTAGGCCACGTCGGCCCCCGCCACGATCGCGAGCACCGCCATCTCCGCCTGCCCGCCCGGCGCGAAGGCGAGCAGCGCGTCCACCCGCGGCGCGACGCCGAGGCGCAGCGCCCCCTCCGCGAAGGCGAGCGCCAGCGCGGCCAGCACGACGCAGAAGCCGAGCGCCGCGGCCACGACCCGCCGGAGCTCGCGCCCCGTGACGCCGTCGTAACCGGCGCCGACGATGAGGCCGATGAAGAACTGCGCGGCGAGGATCGCCTCCAGCGGCGGCCGATGCGTCAGCTCGCCGGAAAGGCTGAGCGCCGCCGCCGCGGCCATCGGCCCGAGGATCGAGGCGCCGAAGAGCCCGACCCGCGCCGCATAGCCCCAGCCGACCCAGCCCGCCAGCAGCATCAGCCCCAGCTCCCAGGGCGGGATCTCGGCCGCCGGCGCGCCGGGCGGCCGGTCCAGCGACAGGCCCCAGCCCCATTCGAGGATCGCCGGCATCAGCGCGACGATCACGAGCACCCGCGTGACGTGGACGAGGGCGATCGCGCGCATGTCGGCGCCGGCCTCGCGCCCGAGCATGATCATGTCCTGCAGGCCGCCCGGCATCGCCGAGAAATACGCGGTCGGCCGGTCGAAGCCGCAGAGCCGCGTGAAATAGGGCACGCCCAGAACGCCGGCCGCGACCACGGTCAGGGGGATGAGCGCCACGCTCGCGGCCATCTGGTCCAGCCGGCCGAGCAGCTCCGGCGTGATCGAGGCCCCGACGGCGACGCCGAGCACGGCCCGGAACACGCCGGCAGCCTTCGCCGGCCCCGCGAGCCGGACGCCCGACAGCGCCGCGGCGAGGCAGCCGAACATCGGACCGAGGAGAAAGGGCAGCGGCAGTCCGGCGGCGGCGAAGACCGCGAGCCCGACGAGGGCGGCGGCGAACGCGGCGATGCGGGGGCGTGTCGGCATGGGATCGGCGCGGTCCTGCGGGCGGGAAGCGGCATCCTGCGGGCGCTGGGCGGGGCCGGCAAGCCGACGAGAGCTGCGTGCAGGTCGGTCAACGCGCAAGCCTGGTCATCGGGCGGCATGGATGGGTCCGCTTCGGAGCCTCGGCGGTCATTGGCGCGCTGAGCGGCGCCGCTGCTCGGGGAGGAGCGCGCGAACACCCCAGGGTGGTCGCTTTGAAACGCTGGGGCGCGGGAGACTTATGGCGCAAGCGACTGTGACGGGTCCGCTTCTCGCTGCCGTAGCAATGCGACCGCCCCCAGGATGGGGCGTTCGCGCGATCCGGGCTGGTCGCCCGGATCGCCGGCGCCGCTGAGCGCGAAACGAACGTCCGCATTGTCCAGCAAGGCGGACGAATTGCGCACGCCTCGGATCGCTCAGGGCGCCGGCTCGTGCATCTCGGCGCAACAGACAGGCGCGCTGGATCAAGCGCGCCCGCCATTCGCGCAAGGATATCGCCGACGCCACGACCCGTTTTCCGTTGACCCGCGCGCGCGATCCGTCAGTCTCCGCAAACGGTGGACGCTCCCGCAACGCGGCGGGCGCCGCCGTAGCGTGCTTGGGGAGGCGTGAGATGGCGGCGCTCGGGCTGAGGATCGCGCGGCGCGCGGCGGGACCGATGATCGCGCTCGCGGTGGCCGCGATCGGCGTGGCGGCGACGGCGATCCAGGGGACGGGGCTCGACCCGCTCGGGGCCCTTGTCTCCGACGCCTTCCAGCGGGCCGAACCGCGGAGCTACGATCCCGACAGCCCCGTCCGCATCATCGCGATCGACGAGGAATCGATCGAGCGCTACGGCCAGTGGCCCTGGCCACGCACCTACATCGCCGAACTGGTCGAGCGGCTGAACGCGCTCGGCGTCGCCTCCATCGCGTTCGACATCGTCTTCGCCGATCCGGACCGCACCTCGCCCGAGGTCATTCAGGCGATGGAGCGCCGGTTCGAACCGGACGCGACGCCGGTGATCGACCTCGTGGACACCACCCAGCACGACCGCATCCTCGCGCGACGCATGGCGAACAGCCGGGTCGCGCTCGGCGCCGTGCCGACGGTGCGCGGCGACGACGACGCCGAGACCGAGCCCTTCCCGTCGAAATTCGGCCTCGCGGCCTCGGGCAGCGATCCGCGGCCGTCGATGACGGCCTTCGAGGCGGTGGTGGCGCCGCTCGACATCCTCATCGAGAGCGCCGCCGGCTACGGCGTGACCGGCGTCGATCTCGGGGCGGGCGCCGTGGTCCGGCGGGCCCAGCTCTTCTCGACGGTCGGCGGCGCCGTGGCGCCGTCGCTGACGATGGAGGCGTTGCGCGTCGCGCAGGGCGCGCGCACCTACGTCCTCCAAAGCTCCGACAGCGCCAACGAGACCGCCGGCGGCGCCGAGCCGGTGCTCGTCTCGGCGCGCAACGGCGCGGTCGAGATCCCGCTGACGCCCGACGGCGCGATCTGGCTCCGCCACGCCGGCCCCAAGCCCTCGCGCTACATCCCCGCCTGGCGGATCCTCGAGGCCGATCCGCAGGACCCCGAGCTCGCGCAGCAGATCCTCGGGCGCATCGCGCTGGTCGGCGCGACGGCGCCGGGTCTGCGCTACGTGGTCGAGACGCCGCTCGCGACGGGCGTGGACGCGGTCGAGGTCCACGCCGAAACGATCGAGCAGATCCTGGACGGCGTGTCGCTCCAGCGGCCCGACTACGCGCCCGGCGCCGAGGCGCTGGCGGTGGTCGTGGCGGCGCTGCTGAGCCTCGGCGCGACCCTGCGGCTGCCCGCGCTCTCGGGGGCGGTCGTGACCGGCATTCTCGTCGCGGCCTTCTTCGCAGGCTCCTGGTACGCCTTCGCCGAGCACGACCTGCTGTTCAGCCCGGTCTGGCCCAGCCTGACGGTGATCGGCTGCTATCTGCCGCTGACGCTTCTGAACTACATCCGCAGCCGGCGCGAGAGCGGGCAGGTGCGCGCGCAGTTCGCGCGCTTCGTCTCGCCCGACATCATCAGCACCCTCGCGGCCGACCCGGAAAGCCCCCTGAAGCTCGGCGGCGTCAGCCGGGAGCTGACGATCCTGTTCTGCGACGCGCGCGGCTTCACCACGATGTCGGAGAAGATGCCGCCGGACGCGCTCATCGACTATCTCAACGCCTGTCTCGGCGCGCTGACCGACGAGGTGCTGGTGCGCAAGGGCACGGTCGACAAGTATATCGGCGACTGCCTGATGGCGTTCTGGAACGCGCCGACGGACTGCCCGGACCATGCCGACAAGGCGATCGAGGCGATGCTCGGCATCCGCGCCGCTCAGCACCGCCTGAACGAGGATTTCGAGCCGGCGGGGCTGCCCAAGGTCGATTTCGGCGTCGGCATGAACACGGGCTTCTGCTCGGTGGGCCTGATGGGCGCGAGCCAGCGGCTCGAATACAGCTGCGTCGGAGACGCGGTGAACGTGGCGGCCCGCGTGCAGGACCTGACCAAGACCTACGGCGTCTGGAACATCATCGGCGACAACACGGCCACCGCCCAGACACGCTTCGAGATCGCGCTGCTCGACGAGGCCGGCATCCGCGGCCGCGCGCGGGCGGAACGCCTGTTCACGGTGATCGGCCCCAAGGAGCCGGAGACGACCGCGGCGGTGGAGATCTTCCAGGCCGCCTACGACGCGATGCGCACGGCCCCCTACGGCTCGGACGCCTACCACAAGGCCGTCGAGCGGTTCCGCAAGACCGAGACGCCCGGAATCGACGTCGAACGGATGATCGCCGCGCTCGAGAAGCGGCGCTCGGCGGAGGCGACCCCCGCCCCGGCGCCGGTCCCGCAGACCGCCCCCGCCTGAGCGGGTCGCGGGCTCAGGGCGCGATCCCGGCGCGGGCGAGGACCCGCCGGCGCGCCTCGGCGCTTTCGCGGTCGGTGGTGGCGATCAGCGGCGTCAGCTTGCGCACCAGCGCGTCCTCATGCGGGTCGCGCTCGCCGTCGGCGAAGACCACCGACCAGAGCGCCTCGAGAAAGGCCCGCCGCTCCTCGTCGGTCAGCCGCTGCTTCACCACGCGCGTGAACTGCACGAGGTCCCCGGCCTGGGCCTGCGCCGCCTCGCCGCGCTCGCGCGCATGCCGCGCCTCGGTCGCCGAGAGGCCGAACAGCTCCGAGAGGAAGCGGTCGATCACCGCGCGCTCGTCGTCGTCATACTCCGAGTCCGCCTTCGCGGCCTCGACGAGCAGCGCCGCGACGGCCTCGAACGGGTCGCGCGGCGCGGCGGTCTCGGTGTCGGGGGCCGCGAAGGCCTTCTTCAGGAAATCCAGCATCGCCGGAATATGGCCCGTCTCCGCCCGCCCGAACACCCCTCGCGCGGCCGGCGCGTCATCCCTCGATCGCGGAGAGGTCCGCGACCCGGCCGGTCGCACGGCGCACCCGGTTGAGCAGCCGCAGGCGGTTGGCGCGGAGGTCCTCGTCCTCGACGTTGACCACCACCGCCTCGAAGAAGGCGTCGATGGGCGCGCGCAGCCCCGCGAGCCCCGCCATCGCCGCGGCGAAGTCCTCCCGCGCGAGCGCGTCGTCGAGCGCCGGCTCGGCCGCGTCGAGCGCGGCGAGCAGCGCCTTCTCCTCCGCCGCCTCGGCGCGGGCGGGGTCGGGCGGGTCGTCATAGGCGCGCCCGTCCTTCTTCTCCTCGGCGGCGAGGATGTTGGCCGCGCGGCGATAGCCGGCGAGCAGGTTCGCGCCGTCCTCGGTCGCGAGGAATTTCTGCAATTCGTGCACCCGGCGGACCAGCAGCACGAGATCGTCCTGCCCTCCGAGCCGGAAGCAGGCGTCGATCACGTCGTGCCGCACGCCCTCGCCGCGGAGATGGACCTTGAGGCGGTCGGCGAAGAAGGCGAGGAGGTCGCTTGCCAGCTTAGCGGCAGCTTCAACGGTCTCCGTCCGCGGATGTCGGCTATAGTGTCTTTCTTCAGCTAAGTTTAGATCCGCTAACCCATCATCGGCAAAGGGATCCTGAAAGCTCTTGTCGCGGATTTCCTCTACATATTTCTTTGCGAAAGAAAGGTTCTGGTGCGCCTCGATAGCTATTGAATGCTTTCCAAGAAGCGGCGTAAGATGAACGTGTGCTCCAGATGTGAGAAGCGCGCGCACCACCCCCAACGCCGCCCGCCGCAACGCGAACGGGTCCTTGCTCCCCGTCGGCTTCTCGTCGATCGCCCAGAACCCCGCCAGCATGTCCAGCTTGTCCGCCAGCGCCACCGCCACGCTCACCGGCGCGGTCGGCACGGAGTCCGACGGCCCCAGCGGCGCGTAATGCTCGGCGCAGGCCGCGGCGACTTCGGGCGGCAGGTCCGCGGCCTCGGCGTAGTAGCGGCCCATGACGCCCTGAAGCTCGGGGAACTCGTAGACCATCTCGGAGGCGAGGTCGGCCTTGCAGACCTTCGCCGCCGTCTCCGCCATGTCGGGGTCGGCGCCGACCGCGGGGGCGATCTCGCGGGCGAGCGCGGCGATGCGGGCGACGCGTTCGGCCTGGCTGCCGAGCTTGGAGTGGAAGGTGACGCGGGCCAGCGGCTCGGCCATCGCCTCCATCCCGGCGAGGCCCCTGCCCTTCACGGCGCGCAGGTCGTTCTCCCAGAAGAACTTGGCGTCCGACAGCCGCGCCGCCAGCACCCGGCGGTTGCCGGCGAGGATGGTCGCGCCGCCGTCCGCCGCCTCGATATTGGCGACGGTCGCGAACTTCTCGATCCGCCCCGTGGCGGGGTTGCGGAGCGAGAAGAACTTCTGGTGCTCCTTCATCGAGGTCGCGATCACCTCGGGCGGGAGGTCGAGAAAGGCGCGGTCGATGTCGCCGATCAATGGCACGGGCCACTCGACCAGCCCCGCCACCTCGGCCAGAAGCCCGGCGTCCTCGACCAGCTCGAAGCCCTGCGCGAAGGCGAGGTTCCGGATGTCGGTCGCGATGCGGCGCTGGCGCTCCTCCGCGTCGAGCACGACATGGGCGGCCTCGAGCTTCGCCGCGTAGTCCTCGAAGCTGCGCGGGCGGATCGGGCCAGGCGCCATGAAGCGGTGGCCGCGTGTCTCGTCGCCGGTCGCGACGCCCTCGACCGGGATCGGCGTGACCGCGACCTCGCCCTCGGGCTCGTCGACGAGCAGGCAGAGGATCGAGCGGAGCGGGCGCACCCAGCGCAGGCTCCCGTCGCCCCAGCGCATCGATTTCGGCCAGGGGAAGCCGCGGATCGTCTCGGCGACCGTCTCCGCGACCACCTCATGCGCCGGGCGCCCCGGGACCGTCATGACCGCGAACCAGACCTCGCCCTTCTTGTCGGCGCGGACCTCGAGCTGGTCCTTCTCGAGCCCGGTCGAGCGCAGGAAGCCCTGCAACGCCTTCTCGGGCGCGTCGACGCGCGGCCCCTTGCGCTCCTCGCGCCGGGTCGGCGTCTCCTTCGGCAGGCCTCGCAGGTCGAGCGCCAGCCGGCGCGGGCCGGCGTAGGCCGCCGCGCCCTCATAGGTCAGCCCGCGCTCGACGAGGCCGTTGGTGACGAGCCGCTTCAGATCCTCCGCCGCGCGCGGCTGCATGCGCGCGGGGATCTCCTCCGACAGCAGTTCGAGCAGAAGGTCGGGCATGGTCTCTCCGGCAGGGCGGCGCGCCAGGGTCCGCAAAGCCGAACGCCCGACGCGCGTCAAGCCCATGGGTCGGAGAGGAAG
>AACY020298247.1_pt1 | contig 20481 bp, 15 predicted proteins | sample 267378 | NCBI WGS metagenome assembly AACY02 (sample SAMN02954345, study PRJNA13694) | marine metagenome | biome: aquatic; feature: ocean; material: water; isolation source: isolated as part of a large dataset composed predominantly from surface... | reverse complement strand
GCTGGTGGCCATTGATCAAATCATCAACAACGCCGCCAAGATGTATCAAATGAGCGGGGGACAGTTTAACGTACCCATCGTGTTTCGGGGGCCGACCGCTTCGGCCGGTCAATTGGGGGCAACCCACAGCCAGGCTTTCGAAAACTGGTACGCCAACACCCCTGGACTCAAAGTGGTGGTGCCCAGCAACCCCTACGATGCCAAGGGTTTGCTTAAATCCGCAGTACGCGATGACGATCCGGTGCTGGTGATGGAAAGCGAGCAGATGTACGGCGACAAAGGCGAGGTACCGGAAGAAGAGTATTTGTTGCCCCTGGGCAAGGCCCATTTGGTTCGTGCGGGCGGTGATGTGACCATCGTGGGTTTTGGTAAGATTTTTAAAGAGGCCATCAAGGCCGCCGATGAATTGGCCAAAGAGGGCATTCAGGCCGATTTAATCGACCTGAGGAGCGTGCGCCCCATTGACTATCCCGCGGTGGTAGAATCGATCAAGAAGACCAACCGCATGGTGATTATCGAAGAAGCCTGGCCCCTGGGCAATATCTCCACCGAAATAATTGCTCACGTGCAAGAGCATGCCTTCGACTATCTCGATGCTCCCATCCGACGCCTCAACACCGCCGACACGCCAATGGCCTATTCTCCGGTACTGGTAGAGGCTTTTCTCCCCAATGCCCAGCAGGTGATCCAGGCGGCGAAGGACGTCCTCTATCTTTAAGGGGCCTTGAACCCATGGACCGCCCGGGTAGGCAAGCCAGACCTTCGGGCTCCGGCATTCAAAAGCATTGTCTACTCCAGCCGGCATGACCTTCTAATATTGGCCGTTTTGGCGAATTGGTTTAGTTTTGCGGCCCTATTTGAGAACCTTTTGACGATCAATCAACTAAATTCCCCATGGACAACTGGTTATTGTACACCGTTCCGGCGCTGGGCCTGATAGGCCTGCTGGTAATGATTGCCAAATCGCGTTGGGTATCCCGCCAGGATAGCGGAGATGCCAATATGCAAGAACTCGCCGGCTATATTGCCGATGGTGCAATGGCTTTTTTGAAGGCCGAGTGGAAAGTACTCAGCTATTTTGCCATCATCGCCTCCATAGTGCTGGGGTGGTCCGGTACTTTGGTGGAAAATTCCAGTCCGGTAATTGCCATTTCTTTCCTTATCGGGGCATTTTTTTCCGCTTTCGCGGGATACGTGGGCATGAACATCGCCACCAAGGCCAATGTGCGCACGACTCAGGCCGCCCGAAGCTCGCTGGCCAATGCCCTCCGGGTGTCATTTAACGGGGGCACGGTAATGGGCCTGGGAGTGGCCGGTTTGGCGGTTTTGGGCATCGGCTCCCTCTTTATCGTTTTCTATCAGATTTATGTGATCAACACGGGAGGCGACGTAAACGGATTGGCCATGGAGAAAGCCCTCGAGGTACTGGCCGGTTTTTCGCTGGGGGCCGAAAGTATTGCTCTCTTTGCCCGGGTGGGCGGCGGCATTTACACCAAGGCCGCTGACGTGGGCGCGGATCTGGTCGGTAAAGTAGAAGCCGGTATCCCGGAAGACGATCCCCGCAACCCGGCAACCATCGCCGATAATGTGGGCGACAACGTGGGCGACGTAGCGGGAATGGGAGCCGACCTGTTCGGCTCTTACGTAGCTACCATTTTGGCCACTATGGTCCTGGGCCGGGAAATCCAGTCCAACGATCAATTTGGCGGCATTGCCCCGGTCTTGCTACCCATGGTGATTGCCGGTATCGGCTTGATTTTTTCCATCGTTGGCACCTATCTGGTGCGCATCAAAAGCGAAACCAGCAGCGTTCAGAAGGCCTTGAACCTGGGCAACTGGACCTCAATCATTTTAACCGTTATTGCTTCTTATCCCCTCATCATGTGGATGCTCCCCGAAGGTGAGCTTATCATTAACCGTCAGGGCGGTTCAACCTTTACCGCCTTTGGCGTTTTCGGGGCGGTATTCGTTGGCCTTATCGTGGGGGCCTTGATGAGCATCATCACCGAATACTACACCGCCATGGGCAAGCGCCCGGTGATGTCTATCGTAAAGAAATCTTCTACGGGCCACGCCACCAATATCATCGGAGGACTTTCGGTAGGCATGGAATCGACCGTACTGCCCATTTTGGTTTTGGCCGCCGGCATTTACGGTTCATTTCTCTTTGCGGGACTTTACGGTGTAGCCATAGCTGCAGCGGGCATGATGGCAACCACCGCCATGCAATTGGCCATCGATGCCTTTGGCCCCATTGCCGACAATGCCGGGGGTATTGCTGAAATGAGTCAGCTGCCCGCCGAAGTGCGCAGCCGCACCGATAACCTGGATGCCGTGGGGAACACCACTGCCGCAACCGGCAAGGGCTTTGCCATAGCTTCCGCGGCCCTTACCGCTTTGGCCCTATTTGCCGCTTACGTTGGCATTGCGGGAATCAGCACCATCGACATCTACAAAGCCGACGTGCTGGCTGGACTCTTTATCGGGGGAATGATTCCCTTTATCTTTTCTTCCCTTGCCATTGCTGCCGTTGGTCGGGCGGCCATGGCCATGGTCAACGAAGTGCGTCGTCAATTCAAAGAAATTCCCGGCATTATGGAATACAAGGCCAAGCCGGAGTATCAAAAGTGCGTGGATATTTCCACCCGGGCTTCGATTCGGGAGATGATTGCCCCCGGGGCCATCGCCCTGATCGTACCGGTACTGGTAGGTTTTACTTTCGGGCCGGAAGTCTTGGGTGGCGTATTGGCGGGCGTAACCGTATCGGGAGTGCTGATGGGCATGTTCCAGAACAACGCCGGTGGAGCCTGGGACAATGCCAAGAAATCATTTGAAGCCGGGGTAGAAATTGACGGAAAAATCGAATATAAGGGCTCTGAGGCCCACAAGGCTTCGGTTACCGGTGATACCGTAGGGGATCCCTTCAAGGATACCTCCGGCCCATCCATGAATATTCTCATTAAGCTGATGAGCATCGTTTCTCTGGTTATTGCTCCCCATATTACCGTTGGCGACGGCCACCACACTGCCGCTCATGCCGGAAGTATGGGAGCGGTAGAGTCCATGAAACTAGGCGAAGATCAGATCATCAGCGCCGAAGGAGCAGAAGCAGGGGCAGTGCGCTTGTTTGGACCCGAGAATATGTCCGGACTGATTCGCCTCACCGCTTATCAAGCCTATGTGATCAATGAGCAGCAATGGGAATCGCTCGCCCTCACTTTTGATGCGCAAGACGTACGGGCCTTGTTTGACGGCCGCTTTAACCAAGTAACCCTGGAAAGCCTGGATCTGCGGCGCAGCAACGACGGTTATTATACCGGACGGGCGATGATGTTTCTGGATGAAGGCGACGTAGAGGCGAAAGTGAGCGTTTACCCCGCGCCCGACGGAAGTTTGCAGGGCCAGGTGGTCATGATGATTCCCTGAGCAGGTTTAAAATAAGCCATTGAGTTCGCCGTCGATCCGGTTGATGATCTCCCCAAGGTCTTCCGGTTTGACGGCGAATTTGTTTTCGTCCACATTTACCACCAGCAATTTGCCCCGATCGTAGCCTGAAATCCAGGCCTCGTAACGTTCGTTCAGGCGACTGAGGTAATCGATGCGGATATTGGTTTCATAGTCGCGGCCCCTCTTTTGGATTTGATCCACTAAAGTAGGCACCGAAGCCCGCAGGTAGATGAGCAGATCGGGAGGGGCGATAAAGGACTCCATAAGCTCAAACAACGAGAGGTAGTTTTCAAAATCACGGCTGGGCATCAAGCCCATGGCGTGCAGGTTCGGGGCAAAAATGTGCGCATCTTCGTAAATGGTGCGGTCCTGCACTACGTCGATATGCTTTTCGCGGATTTCCTTTACCTGCTGGAAGCGCGATTTGAGAAAGTAAATCTGCAGGTTAAAAGACCAGCGCTGCATTTCCCGGTAAAAATCGTCCAGATAGGGATTTTCTTCTACGTCTTCGTAGTGCGGCTTCCACTTGTAGTGCTTGGCCAACAGTTCGGTGAGTGTGGTTTTTCCCGATCCGATATTTCCGGAAATAGCAACGTGCATAAAGGGCCTTGGGCTAGGTCATTTGATTTGCTCAAAGCTAAGGCTTTCCCCCCAAAATCGCTTTTAGGGCGTCCTTTTGCGATAATGATAAATGAGCCCTTTTTCCCGCAGATACAAGTCTTCATTGCGCAGAAACAGGCCTTCGACGCGCTGATGGGGAAACAACTGCCAATCGCTTGCTCCGCCCTGCATGCGAATTTCCCGATAGCGCCCGGGGCACAACCAGCAGAGCCGACGGTTTTCAAGGGCCCAAAAACAGCTATCTCCCGCATCAGGTCGTTTTTCAATCAACGCACCTTGGGCATCAAAAATCAGCAGGCCCTGAGGCAGGGTGCGAAGAACGACCCGGTCAAAACTGGAGCGCAGCCCCACCACCCGGTTTTCTGCCTGCAGCAATTGGCTAATTACCTGGCTCCGCGCGGTGATTTGCCGGCTCTGCAGGTCAAAGCGCACCAATTCATCAAGCACCTGATCGTAGATCCACACGTTACGCTGATCGCTGTAGGCCACAAACTGGGGGTCGATGAAACCGGCGGGCAGCAGTTCAATGCGCTGGCTTTCCACCAGGCGGTTGTCGAGCAGCCGCAATTCGTTGGCCTCCTCGAAAAAGAGCAGGGGTTGGAGCGCGTTCAAGACATCCACCTGGCTGATTTCTCCGTAGAGAGGATCGCTGTAGTAAAGGGTTTCGCCTTTGGTCACTTTTTGCAATTGGTCGCCGCACCAGAAATAGCGCTGGCCAAATTGATCCAGGGCAAAACCCTGACAATCTCCCGGAAGGGCAAAAGACTTCTGCAATTCCCAAAGAGCCTGGCTTTTGAGCGCAGTTATGCCCAGGCTGAGAAAGAGCAGCAGGACGGAGCGCAGCATCATTTGCGCAGGGCCAAGAGTTCTTCCATAAATTTCCGGTCGTTGCTTAACCGGGGCACCTTGTGCTGCCCACCCAACTTGTTTTTGCCTTCCAACCACTTGTAGAACAAACCTTCGGGGGCAATTTCAATATCGGGCGCCTTTAAGGCCATGTCTTTATGGCGTTTGGCCTCGTAATCGCTGTTCACTTCTTTGAGTTTTTGATCCAGGGCCTCCCGAAATCCGTTAAGGCTCTCAGGGGCGACGTCAAATTCAATCAGCCACTGATGGGCACCGCTCTGATTGCCGTCCATAAAGCGGGGAGCCACCGTAAATTCCCGCACCACGGCACCCGTTCGCCGGCAGGCTTCCGCCAAAGCTTTTTCTGCATTTTCAATGATTACCTCTTCCCCGAAAGCATTGATGAAATGCTTGGTGCGTCCCGAAACCACAAAGCGAAAGGGATCGAGGCAGGTAAAGCGAATGGTGTCGCCAATCAGGTAGCGCCAAAGGCCCCCGTTGGTGGTGATAACCATGGCGTAATTCTCCCCCAGTTTCACCTCATCAAGACCTACGACCGGCGAATCCATCCCCGCAAATTGATCCATGGGGATAAACTCGTAGTAAATGCCATAGTCAAGCATCAGCAGCATACTGACATCATCGGCTTGATCCTGAATGCCAAAAAAACCTTCCGAAGCGTTGTAGGTTTCCAGGTAATTGATCGGTTTGCCCATGATCTTTTCGTAATGGGTCCGGTAGGGGGCGAAACTTACCCCGCCGTGCATATAGAGCTCCAAATTGGGCCATACCTGATGGAGGTTTTCCTTGCCGGTTTTTTCCAGAATGCGGTGCATCAGCACCAGCATCCAGCTCGGCACCCCGGCCAGGCTTCGCACGTCTTCTTTGGTCACGGTATTGGCGATGGCTTCTATTTTTTCCTCCCACTCTTCCATCAGGCTGATGCGGTTGCTGGGGGTGCTGCGCATCTCCACCCAAATGGGAAGGTTTTCGATGATGATTGCCGATACATCGCCGTAAAAGCTCTTATTCTCTTTTTGGTTGGGGTAAAGGCTTCCTCCCAGGCGCAGGTTGAGACCGCCAAAAATGCTGGTATCGGGATAGAGATTGCAGTAAATGCTCAGCAGGTCTTTGCCGCCTTTGAAGTGGCAATTTTCCAGCGATTCGGGGCTTACCGGAATGAACTTGCTCTTGCTGCTGGTGGTGCCGCTCGACTTGCTGAACCACTTGATTTCACCGGGCCAGAGCACATTGGGTACACCGGCTCGCATGCGGTCGATGTCTTTCTCCAGGGCCTCGTAATTTTGGATGGGCACCCGCTCCTTAAGCTGCTCCGAACCGCGCATTTCGCCGAAGCCATAGCGTTGACCCCATTCGGTGTTTTTGGCACGGTAAAGGTTATCCAGCAGGGTTTCGTGTTGGACTTCGTGGGGATAGCGCATAAAAAGCTCGATCTGGCTGTAGCGCTTTTTCATTCGCCAGGCCAGGAAAGAATTCACCAAGTCAAGCTTCATACATTGCTTACTTTAGCCTTCGAAAATAGGAATTCGCCGTGATGGAATACGCCTTAACCTTGGCGAAAATGGCCACGTACTATCGGAACTCTGCCCATTACCTCCTGCAGGCCGATCAAGACTTTATAAAAGTGGATACCCTGCTGGGCCGGGAGCTCTCTCTCCACTTTACCGGCGATACCTTTTGTAAGGCCTGTGGACAACGCTTTGCCAAGCTGTACCGCATGGGTTTTTGTCAGAATTGCTTTTTTACCCGACCCGAGGCCGGGGAGAGCATCATCCGCCCCGAGCTGAGTACGGCCCATTTGGATCGGGAAGACCGGGATTTGGCCTTCGAGAAAGCCTATCAACTTCAACCCCACGTGGTGTACCTGGCCAATAGCGGGGGGCTAAAGGTGGGGGTGACCCGGTCCCGCCAAAAGATGCACCGTTGGCTGGATCAGGGGGCTAGCGAGGCCATCGTTTTGGCCGAAACGGAAAATCGCTACCTGGCGGGGCAAATGGAAGTTGCTTTGAAGGCCCACGTGGGCGATAAGACCCCCTGGCAGAAGATGTTGAAAAACGAGATTCCCGACCTGGACCTCAGGCAGGAAAAACGCCGCTTGTCCGAAATGGTACCGGAAGACCTGAAGAAATATCTGGTGGAAGAGGAGGAGGTCTTTCATTTTGAATATCCGGTGAACCGCTATCCCCAAAAGGTAAAGAGCAGCAATTTGCTCAAACAGCCCGATTGGAAAGGGATTCTGGAAGGCATAAAAGGTCAGTACCTGATCCTCAGCGATGGACAGGTGCTGAACGTGCGGAGCCACGCCGGTTTCCGGGTAGTATTCGGCTTCTCCTGAGTTGCTCCCAGTCTCTGCGTCCTACAAAATACATTCCCGCGAAAGCGGGCATAACCACATTAAACACCCAAACCGTGGCGGCAGCCAGGAGGATTTCCGTTTCTTGCTGCGCCAGGCTTTCCAGGATCAATACCGCCAGCCCCCCTTTAACGAGAAAATCAAAGGCCGCCCAACTTGGGATTACGGCGCTGGCAAAGTAGAAGAGGGGCAGAAGGGCCCAATCTTGCCCTGCGAGTTTGTCTCCACTCCACCACTCCAGGGCCAGGCCCATTTGGAGCGAAAAAGCGGCAAAGCGCAGCAAATTGATGAGCCAAAGGGCGATTTTTCGCTGGGCACGGGGCTGATCGCTTAGGAGATAGGCCTCTACCTGAATGCCCCGCCAGCGGAGGCGCCCCAGCAAGGCTACCAGTTTTTGGAGACGGAGGAATATCCCCAGACACAGGAACAATCCCGCCAAGGCCCATAGCCAGGCCTCAGAGGGGGGGATGAAAAGCCAGCAGAAGAGGGGCCAGCTGAGGCTAAATTTGGCAAAGAGCTTCGGAGCATGGGTCCAGAAGGTCAGGAAAATGGTTTTTGACCGATGCCGGGACAAAACGAGGTAGCGCCCCACCAACTCGCCGCTTTGGAAGGGACTGATAAAGGAGAGGAGGTAGGTTTTGAGGTTTTCCTTCAAGGCCTGCCGCCAGGAAATGGCGTGGACCATTTTGGCCACTCTTTGCCAGTTGAGGGCGTCGAGCAATAGATTGGCCGCCCCGAGTAGCAGGAATAAAACCAGCCAAAGGCCATTTTTCGCACTAAAAGCGGGCCAGCTCAGGGCCGACCAGGCCGCAAAATCCAGGCGCTGGTATAGCACCAACACCGCCAGCCCCAGTACCGCCAATCGGAACAGCCGGAACCAATGGCGTCTCTGGGCTTTCAAAACAGGCTGAGTTCTTCTCCCTGCTTCAGGCTAAAACGTCGGCGAAACAGGTAAACAATAGGATAAATGAGCGCCGTATCGGCAGCGGCAAAGAGCACCTTAAACAGCCAGCCGTCCAGGATCAAATCGCCAATGGCCCCCGCGGACAAGCTGCCGACAAAGATGACGCTGGTAACCAATACCGTATCGATAAACTGAGAAAAGGTGGTGGAGAAGTTATTGCGCAACCACAAGTAGCGCCCCTTGGTTTTTTTCTTGATGAAGTGAAAAAAGCGCACGTCAAAAAACTGTGCGGTGAGGTAGGCCAACATGGAGGCACTGATAACCCGCCAGGAGTTTTGGAAAACCGTTTGGTATTCGAGGTCGCTTACCGGACTTTCTGCCAGGGCCGGAAAGCGATGGCCCAAATAGAGAACAAAAAGGGTAAGCATGGAGGCAAAAAACCCCGAAAAGACCACCGCTGAGGTATTGCGCCGGCCGTAGATTTCGGAAAGAATGTCGGTAATAAGAAAGGTAAGGGGGTAGGGAAGCACCCCCGCCGAAACCTGGAAGACCTTAAATCCGAGATCTACGGTAACAAATTTGTTGGCGATGAGGTTACAGGTGATCAGGGCGGCAATAAAAAGGCCAGCCAAAATCAAAAACCACCAGGCAGCCTCCTGTGCGCGGGTCCACTTGCCGGTGAGGCGCAAGTTCTAGTCGATTTTTAGCTCGAAGGGCATACGCGTTTGCCAACCCTGCATAGACTCCAACTTCTCCCACTCTTCGGCCCATTGTGCCACCGGCCCCAATTTGCGCTGCAGCACATAGGCTTCGATGCTGCCGCCCAGGTCTTCGATCAGTTGTTGAATGGGGTCAATCGGTTCGGGGTATTCCACCACCCGAAAACCCTCTTCCAGGCCAGCTTTTCGCGCGGCAATGGCCAGGGCCGTATCCAGCCCCCCCAACACGTCTACCAAGCCCAAGGCTTGGGCGTCAGCGCCGGAATAAACCCGCCCTTGACCCAAACTGTCAACCATGGCCACGGGCATATTCCGCCCCTCTGCCACCCGCAGCAAAAAGGTTTGATAAATCCGGTCTATTTGGCGGATGAGAATGCGGCGTTCAGCCGGGTTCAGTTCGCGGTCAACGGTACCCAGGTCGGCATAACGGTGGGTAGGCACCGTTTCCACATTAATGCCCAGCTTTTTGTTCAGCAGTTCTTCTGCGGTAAAGAAAAGTCCGAAGGCGCCGATACTGCCGGTAATGGTGTTTGCTTCGGCAACAATGGTGTCTGCAAAGCAGCTGATGTAATATCCACCGCTGGCCGCCAGGCCGCCCATAGAAGCGATTACCGGCTTTTCACGGCGGGCGAGGTCCACCTCGCGCCAAATCGTTTCCGAGGCCAGGGCACTGCCTCCGGGGCTATTGACCCGCAGCACAATAGCTTTAACCGCCTCGTCCTTGCGCGCTTTGCGCAGGGCGCCCGCAATTCTTTCCGAACCAATGGTGTACTCACTGCCTTCTCCGCCCTGAATACCTCCTTGGGCAATAATTACGGCCACCTTTTCTTTGGTGTAGTCGTCCTGGCCTTTGAGGTCATAAGGTTTGGCGTACTCTTTAATTTTCAAAAAGTTGACCTCCTTAATGTCGTCTACACCAACTTTGGCGGCCAAAAGACTATCCACCTGGTCCTGGTAGGCCAGGCCGTGTATCAATCCCTTTTCGGCCGCTTTCGCGGGATGATCAATTTCAAAGCTGTCCGCCCAGCGGTTCAGATCCGCCAGTGAACGTCCGGTATTGGCGGAGATGTCTTCGGCATAGGTTTGCCAAATGGACTGCAAAAGTTCTTCGAGTTGCAACCGGTTTTCGGGGCTCATGTCCTGGCGGAGGAATGGCTCAACGGCACTTTTGAACTTATTGCCGGTAGCGCGCAATACCACCGGTTTTAGGCCGGCTTTTTCAAGCCCTTCCTTGTAATAGCTTACCGATGCGTTTAGCCCAATCCATTCCACAAAGCCCTCCGGGTGGACCAAAAAACTGTCGGCCACCGTAGCCAGGTAAAGGCCTTTTTGGCTCAGAACCTCGCTGTAACCGTAAACAAATTTCCCGCTGGATCGAAAACCTTTTAGGGCGTCGTGAAGGGCCTTTACCGTAGCTGCATCGCCCATGGGAATCCCTCCGCTGAGGTAAATCCCCACAATGCGTTCGTCGTTGGCGGCTGCTTTCAGGCCGGCCAAAAGGTTATTGAGGCCCAAGGCGGCTTCCGGTTCTCCCGAAAGGGGATCGAAGGAGGCAAAGGGATTGTCCTGGGCCCTCTCCACCAAGGCGGTGTTGAGGTTGATCTTGAGTACGGTATTCTCTTGTACCTCCAACTTGGGGGCACTCAAAGAAATAAGGGAAGCGAAAATGATAAAGAGGACAAAAAGCAAAATGGCGCCGCCCAAAATGGAGGCCAAAAGCATTTTTAAAAAGGTCTTCATAGCGCTTGGGGTATTATAGCTTTGCAAGGTGCAAACGAAGGGCAATAATACGGAAAATAGCCAGGGTTTAAGCGGGTTTAGTCAGGCATATGTCTTGCTGGGAGGCAATGTGGGCCAGGTGGAAGAAAATTTCCTTCGGGCCCGGGAATACCTGGCAGAACATGTGCATATCGCCGCTTCTTCCGGGCTCTACCGCACCGCAGCCTGGGGCATGGAGCAGGCCCCGGATTTTCTCAATCAGGTGTGGCAGGTGAATACCTATCTCAAGCCCAAAGCCCTCCTGGAAGCCCTGCTCGAAACCGAGCGACGGCTGGGTAGGAAAAGAGTCAAGGGCCAGGGCTATCAGAACCGCCCCATTGACCTGGACATGCTCCTCTACGACGATTTGGTCCTGGATCTTCCCGGCTTGCAGATTCCCCATCCCCGCCTTTGCGAACGCCGCTTTGCCCTTCTGCCCCTGGCAGAGTTGGCGCCCCATTACCAGCATCCGCTGCGCAGGCAAACGGTAGCCCAGCTCCTCACCGAATGCGGCGACAAAAACCGGGTTGAACGATGTTGAAAGACGGTTTTTATCTGGCCATTGAAGGCAATATCGGCAGTGGTAAAACTACCCTGGCGGAATACCTGGCCGAAGAGTTGCAAGCCAATTTGCTTTTGGAACGCTTTGCCGACAATCCCTTTTTGGCCGATTTTTATCGCGAACCGGAACGCTATGCCTTTTCGGTGGAAATGTCCTTTTTGGCCGATCGCTACCAGCAATTGGCCCACCTCCCCGAAAGACGCGATCTTTTCCGGAACGGCTTAATCGCCGATTTCGCTCCTTTCAAGTCGCTTTTGTTTGCCCAGTGCAATCTGCCGGAGGAGGAATTCAAACTGTATCGCCAGTTTTGGCAAATGAGCCTGGGCAAACTTCCTCAACCAGATGCATTGGTGTTTTTGAAGCGGCCTTTGGAGAGTTTGTTGCGGAACATCGCCAGTCGCGGAAGGAGCTATGAAAAGCAGATCAGTCCTGCGTACTTAAGCCAGCTGCAAGCCAAATACCGCGAATACACCAGACTGCATTATTCCGGTCCGGTGCTTGAGTTATCTGCGGAAGGCGATACCTTCCATACCAACTCCCTGATTATGAAAAATGTCCGCATTTTTCTTTCCCGTTGGTTATCTTAGTTTTACCAAAGCAATAAGTCGCTGATAAAGATGCAACATACTTGCCGCAAAATATTTGATTAATAGTGGTAATTTCTATTTTTGCAGCGTTCAAGAACCAATGCAATTACTAAGCGCATCCTAAAGGCCTATCAAACACCCTCTATGAAAAAGTACATTTTACTGGCGTTTTTCTTTTCGGCTCTGACCGTTACAAACGCACAAGACAAACAAGAAAGGATCACCGACGCTCACGTATCCAACTACCGTGACTGGGCCCTCTCTTTCGGCTTTGGCAACACCTTTATGGCTGGCGACATGCAGTCTTGGGGTTACAACAGCCTGGAAGAAGAGTTGACCGATTTCTACTTCGGTCCTACCGGATATATCTCTGCCACCAAGTATTTTTCCAGTGTTTGGGGTTTGACCCTCGAGGCCGAAGCCGGTCAAATGGGGGGTGACTTTGGTACCTTTGAAGAATATCCCAATTTCCAGACCTTCTTCATCAATTTCTATCCTCAAGTAACTATCAATTTGAGCGCACTGGCCCTTAAAGGCAAGGTACACGACCGCAAGTGGTCGCATCTGGTTCGTTTGGGTATGGGGGCTACTTTCAACCGTCCTGACCTGAATCTATCTGACGATGTTACTTTGGAGCTGCGGGGCGACGGGGACAACGAAAATTGGAACAACGCGGTGTTGTATAGCTTTACTTACAACCTCAAATATCGCTTGTCCAAAGCCTGGGACCTTGATCTTAAAATTGGTGGACGTTCCTTTATTGGCGACAACATCGACGGCTGGGGTGAAGGAATTCCCCGCGCCAATGCTGGTGGTCAAGACGATGATTTCACCATCTTCACGGGACTTGGATTGACTTACAACTTTGGCAACAATGAGGGTGAAGGAGAAAACGACAAAATCAGTGTGGTGTACACCAACCCTCTGGATGACCTTTACGGCGATATTCAAAAAATCCGCGAAGACTACGAGAAGATCGTGGGTGACGACGACAACGACGGGGTAAGCAACTACTTCGATAAAGACAATGCTACTCCCGCTGATGTAACCGTGAATGGCGACGGGGTTGCTACCGATGCGGACGGCGACGGAATTCCCGACTATCTGGACGAGGATTCCTTCACCATGAAAGGGGCCAAAGTAGACGAAAAGGGACGGGCCATCGACAGCGACGGCGACGGAGTACCCGACATTATGGATGAAGAGGCCAACACCCCTGCGGGAGCTCTGGTGAACTTTAAGGGTATGGCCATCCCGATGATGAAAGAATCCGGTTCAGGAGGAGCAATGCCTTCGGTATTCTTTAACTTCAACAGCGCCACCGTTACTGCCGCCAACCACTATCGCCTGGCTACCATTGCCCGGATGTTGAAAACCAACGGCGAGGTAAAAGTGAAACTGGTGGGTTATACCGACAAGAGTGGCCCGGAAGAGTACAACGTGAAACTGGGTCAGCGTCGCGCTGAAGAAGTGGCCAAGCAACTTACTCAGGTTTACGGCATCGATTCCAGCCGTATCATCGCTACCGAATCTAAGGGAGAATCAGAACTGCTGGCCAACGGTCGCAACGACGTGAACCGCCGGGTAGACGTGATTGTGCAGTAAGCCAAAAGGAAATAGAAAGAACAAAAGGCCGGTCGTTGACCGGCCTTTTTTATGCTGGCAATTGGTGCACGAAATGATGCAAGGCAATGCCCGCAGATACCGCCACATTAAGAGAGTGCTTGGTGCCGTATTGGGCAATGGATAGGGCCCCGTCGCAAAGGGAAAGTACCGCTGGTGACACCCCGGTAACCTCGTGGCCAAAAACGAAAACATAACCTTTTACGCTCGGCTCCGACTGCCAAAGGTGGAGGCTTTCGGAATGGCTGGTCAGTTCAACGGCCATGATGCGATAACCTTCCTGCTTTAGCGCAAGCAAACGCTGGTCCAGTTGGGAGGGCTTTTCCCAATGCACACATTCGGTGGCGCCCAGGGCTGTTTTATTCATTTCCCGTGAAGGTTCCGGGCTGGTGCCCCCCAACAGGATGCCCTGGCCCCGGAAAGCGTCTACCGAGCGAAAAATGGAACCAACGTTCAATACACTGCGGATGTCGTCAAGAGCGACCCAAAAAGGGTGCTTATCCGCCGCCCGGAAGGCTTCCGGGCTTAGACGCTGCAATTCTGCCGGTCGTAGAATTCTCATAAGGGCTTTTTACCTTAGCAAATTAACCAGCTTCAATTCAATCGGTGGCAAAGAAAAAAGCCCAAACCCCCCTGATGCAGCAGTACAATGAGATCAAGGCTCGGCATCCCGACGCCTTACTGCTCTTTCGGGTGGGTGATTTTTACGAAACTTTTGGTGCCGATGCCGTTAAGACCAGCCGCATACTGGACATCGTGCTTACCAAGCGCTCCAACGGTTCGGCCTCGGAGGTGGAATTGGCCGGTTTTCCCCACCACGCACTGGACGCCTACCTGCCCCGCTTGGTGCGGGCCGGTGAGCGCGTGGCCATTTGCGATCAACTGGAAGACCCCAAATTGACCAAAACCATCGTAAAGCGGGGCATTACCGAGTTGATAACCCCCGGCTTGACCGTGCATGATCAAGTGCTCAAAGGCCGGCAGAATAACTTTCTCTGTGCCCTCCACCTCGGTGGAGGCGAGCAGGGCATCGCCCTCTGCGACATCTCCACGGGTGAACTCTTTGCTGCTCAGGGCAATCACGAGTATCTGGAAAAGCTCATCCAGAGCTTTCAGCCTGCAGAAATCATTTATGCCAAGGGGCAGCGCAAAACCTTTGCCGATTTGTACAGCGGCGACAAGTACGCATTCGCCCTCGACGATTGGATTTTTAAGGTCCCCTTTGCCCGTCAGAGCCTGCTGGATCACTTCGGTACGGCATCCCTCAAGGGCTTTGGTTTGGAGGAGCAAGAGGAGGCCGTAATTGCCTGTGGGGCGATTTTTCACTATCTCAAGGAAACCCACCACGACCGTCTGCAGCACATTACCGGCATCCAGCGCATCCACCGCAAGGATTACGTCTGGATGGATCGCTTCACCATGCGCAACCTGGAATTGTTTCGCGCCAACGCTCCCGATGGCAAATCTCTGTTGGAAATACTCGACCGCTGTGCCAGCCCCATGGGCAGCCGCACCCTACAGCGCTGGCTGGCCATGCCCCTGCTTGATCCCAAGGGCATTGAGGAGCGCCTGGACCTCACCGAGGCTTTTTACCACCACCCGGAGACGGCTGATGAAGCCGGAGAACTGCTGGCTGGCATTCAGGATTTGGAGCGCCTGGCCGCCAAGCTGAGCACCGTTCGCATTGGTCCCCGCGAGTTGAATCAATTGAAAAATGCCGTTCTCCTGGCCAATAAGCTCAAGGCCCTTTGTGCAGATTTACCCGCGGCCAAGGCCAAGCTGGCCGGACTCAAACCTTGCCTGGAGTTGATTGCCCGCATTGCGGGGGCCCTGGAAGATGAACCGGCCGTGCAAATCCAGAAAGGGGGAGTAATTCGGGAAGGTTTTGATGCCGATCTGGATGAGCTGCGAAACTTGCGGGCCAACGGAAAAGACCAGCTGCGGAAAATCCAGGAGCGGGAAATGGCGGTCACGGGCATTCCCAGCTTGAAAATAGCCTTCAACAACGTGTTTGGCTATTACCTGGAAGTGCGCAATACCCATAAGAACAAGGTGCCCCAAACCTGGATCCGCAAGCAAACTCTGGTGAACGCCGAGCGCTACATAACCGAAGAGCTCAAGGATTACGAGAGCAAAATATTGGGCGCGGAAGAGAAGATTCTCGCCCTGGAGCAGAAGCTCTATCAAGCGCTTTTAGACGAATTGCAGGTTTTCGTTCCGGACCTTCAGGCCAATGCCCGCCTTTTGGCGGCGATAGATGCACTGCTCGGCTTTGCTTCCCTGGCCCGCCAGCACAATTATTGCCGGCCACAAATTAGCGAAGCAGACCACTTTGCGCTCAAGGCCGCCAGGCACCCGGTAATCGAGCAAAACCTGCCCCGCGACCAGGAGTACGTGAGCAACGACCTGGCCCTCGATCGCGAGGAGCAACAAATTGCGATGATTACGGGACCAAATATGTCGGGCAAATCGGCTTTGTTGCGGCAAACGGCTTTGATCGGTCTGCTTGCGCAGATCGGCAGTTTTGTTCCCGCGAAAGCGGCCACCTGGGGCCTTACCGATAAAATTTTTGTGCGGGTAGGGGCCTCCGACAATATCAGTCAGGGCGAAAGCACCTTTATGGTGGAAATGAATGAAACCGCCAGCATCCTCAACAACCTATCCTCCCGCAGTCTGGTGATTTTGGACGAGATTGGGCGGGGTACCAGTACTTACGACGGGATTTCCATTGCCTGGAGTATTGCGGAGTACCTGCACGAGCATCCCAGCCGGGCCAAAACCCTCTTCGCCACCCATTATCACGAACTGAACGAAATGGCGGCCCGCTTTCCCCGCATTCGGAATTTCAATATCAGCGTAAAAGAGGTGGATGACCGGATTATTTTTATGCGCAAGTTGCAAGGGGGAGGCAGTGCCCACAGCTTTGGCCTTCACGTGGCCAAAATGGCCGGTATGCCGGCCCTGGTGCTCGATCGCGCCCAGCAAATGCTCAGCCAATTGGAAGCACAACGCAGTGCAGGCGAAGAAGGAAGCAAAAACCTGCCCCAAGGGGAAATGCAGTTCAGCTTTTTTCAGCTGGACGACCCCATTCTGGAGGAAATAAAGGGGGAAATTGCCCGCTTGGACATCGATACCCTTACGCCGGTGGAAGCCTTGATGAAGCTCAACGGCATCAAGAAAAAAATCGGCCTGTAGACTTGCACCAATGCCCCATTACTGCTTACATTTGCCCTCCCTTTGAAAAAAGGGTCCGATCTTTTATATCAGCCTTGACGATTCCTTCGTTTGCTTTCTTCAAGGCCTTTTTGCGAGAGTAGCTCAGCTGGTAGAGCACGACCTTGCCAAGGTCGGGGTCGCGGGTTCGAATCCCGTCTCCCGCTCCACTGAATCCCGCTTTTGCGGGATTTTTTTTTGGCAGCCATGCCGGTAATCCCTAAAAGCAAAGTTCTTTTCTTTGCGGGGAGCGGTATAGGCTTCCTCCGGCCCTGGTGGTGGAATAGGTAGACACGCAGGACTTAAAATCCTGTGGCCAGCAATGGCCGTGCGGGTTCGATTCCCGCCCTGGGCACGTTTTTCCAACCAAACCCTTGCAGGGTTTACACGTCATTGGCTCGTTTCTGCGCCTAAGCCGTTTTTAAATGCGGTGCTTGGGAAATGTTAGCCCCCGACAACTTGGCATTACCATAGGAATTCTTTACTTGGAATCAATCCAAATCTTGCAATGGGACAAGACCCTTTGAATTAAGTCTTTAGTGAGTCATCCTTCTTAAGTATCTTATATGAAAGCATCGTTAGTCTATTCATTGGCCCTATGTGTAGCCAGTATGACGACATCACACGCCCAGACATTAACAGACAGTTTAGAGGCTTATTATCCCTTTAACGCCAATGCCCTTGACATGTCTGGTAACGGTCGAGATGGGGTAGTATATGGAGCAACCCCTACCACTGACCGGTTCGGCAATGACAGTGCGGCTTTTGGGTTTGACGGAGTTGATGACTATATCAATACGCTTACCTCCTTTGACCTACAAAAACGAACGGTTTCTTTTTGGGCAAAACCCAATACAATTAATGGAACTGGATTCAACTCATGTGGTGCTATATGGCAAGATAATTACAACGATGATTACGGGGTGATATTAGCGGATTTTGGAGGTGGTGCAGTAAAACTTAATGGAGGAGGTACAACTCCCTATGTTGACTACAACATAACGGCCAATGACTGGGTGCACATTGCGATGGTTAGAACAAGCGATAGTACCAAATATTACATCGACAATGTTTTAGCGGAAACAGGTGTAGCGGGAGATGTAAACAGTACAACCGACCCTTATGATTATCTGGTTATTGGTACTGACAGAAGCAGAAACCGTCGATTTTTCAATGGCTCTATCGATGATATAAGGATATATAGTAGGGCTTTAACTGCTTCTGAAATAGATAGTTTATACAATGAACCAAGTCAAATATTGAATACACCAGATAATCAAATAGACTTGAATTCTGTTCTTGTTTATCCAAACCCTGCCAAGGAGGTTATTTATATTGCCTATGATGGTGAGGTTCTGGGGGTGAGACTTTTTAACGGTCAGGGAGAGTTGGTTTTGAATGACCAAAACACCAAAAGTCTATCTATTAGGGAACTAACCAAAGGAATTTACTTTTTAGTAATAGAAACCGAAAGAGGAGTTAGTAAGAAAGAGAAAATTGTAATTGACTAGTTATACTATCCAATCAAACCTAAACCGCATCAAAACGCATTTTACACCTAACGCAGTGGGTAAGCCCGAAAGTTTCCGGGTGAACCCTACTGCCTTCAGCATTTCACGAACTTACCAGAAACGGACGCTTAAGCAAATGGCTTTGGGTTTGTACGGGATCCCTGGTCTGCGGCGCGAAGGATCGGCTCGCGGCTGCTGGGGTATGCAACGGTTAGGAATTAAAGCCTTAGCTCTCCTAGTATACTACAAAGGCATAGTTGAGGTCATCCTCTAATTTTCCCATACCAAAAAACAAAACCCGATGGATAGAAAGCAAGGTAGCCTTGGAAAACTACCGCTATGCATTCGAAGGGCTGGGTTTTTAAGCCCGGTGCGATAAGAAAAAGAGAAACTAAGCAATAATCATCTACGCATGGAATTTCTTAAGGGATAAAGCGCACAAGAAGTTTATCTCCTTTCACCCTTCATAAACGCCTTAGCTAATTTAACCTAAGCCCGCAGCGATGCATTAGAGTTGTCTATGCAATTATAAACCGGGGCTATTCCAAATCATATGGGGGTAGGTTTTGTTTTAACTATGCAATCTCAAACAAAAGCGATTTTCTTATGAAGCAATTATTTATCCTCCTCGGCGTGCTGTTTGGGCTGGGCCTTTGGGCGCAACCCAGCATTGCCGAACGCGCTGCGGCAGCGGGCTGCCCGGTGCACATGGACCATGCTCCCCAAGCAGGGGAAGCAAATGAAGCAGGTGAGCCCAAAGGGGGCCCTACCGGCATGGTGAAAGACAACCAAGAGTGGTGGCCTAACCGCTTGGATTTAGACGTTTTGCGTCAACACGGAGTGGAATCCAACCCTATGGGAAGCGAGTTTGACTACGAAGCGGCCTTTAATAGTTTGGACTATGCGGCTTTGAAAGAGGATGTGCGCAAGACCCTTACCGACAGTAAAGATTGGTGGCCGGCCGACTGGGGTCATTATGGCGGCTTGTTCATCCGTATGGCTTGGCACAGCGCAGGAACCTACCGCACCGGCGATGGTCGTGGTGGCTCGCGCGAAGGTCAGCAGCGCTTTGCACCCCTGAACAGCTGGCCCGACAATGGCAACTTAGACAAAGCCCGTCGATTGATGTGGCCGGTGAAGAAAAAGTACGGAGCTAAAATATCCTGGGCCGACTTGTTCGTTTTGGCTGGCAACGTAGCCTTAGAAGACATGGGCTTTGAAACCATAGGCTTTTCAGGTGGTCGTGAAGACGTATGGGAACCCAACGAGAGCGTTTACTGGGGACCCGAGGGCAAGATGCTGGAAAACCAGCGCTATACCGGTGATCGCGAGCTGGAAAAGCCCCTAGCTGCCGTACAAATGGGCTTGATCTACGTAAACCCAGAAGGTCCAGACGGTAACCCTGATCCCAAATTAGCCGCTCACGATATCCGCGAAACATTTGCGCGCATGGGTATGAACGATGAAGAAACCGTAGCGCTCATCGCCGGAGGCCACACCCTCGGTAAAACCCACGGCGCCGGACCCTCATCTCACGTAGGTGCTGAGCCGGAAGCAGCGCCAATGGAAGAAATGGGTTTTGGTTGGAAAAGCACTTACGGCACGGGAAAAGGCGCAGACGCCATCACTTCGGGCTTGGAAGTGATTTGGACCAGCAAGCCTACCGAGTGGAACCACGGTTATTTTAAAGCCCTCTTCAATGAGGAGTGGGTTTTGGAGAAGAGTCCGGCAGGCGCCCATCAATTTGTTGCCAAAGATCCCAAAGTAATGGTGCCCGATCCATTCAATCCAGAAGTAAAGCGCTCTCCCCGTATGCTGGTGACCGACCTTTCTTTGGTAGAGGATCCTATCTATCGCAAGATTTCCAAGCGCTTTTTAGACAATCCAGAAGAGTTCGATAAGGCCTTTGCCCGTGCTTGGTTTAAACTCACCCACCGCGACATGGGGCCAAGCTCGACTTATATGGGGCCAGAAGTACCCAAAGAAGATTTCATTTGGCAAGATCCCATCCCTGCCTTGGATCACGATGTGGTAGATGCCGCTGATATCGATATGCTGAAAAAAGAAATCCTGGCTTCCGGTTTAAGCACCAGTGAGTTGGTGAGCACCGCATGGGCTTCGGCTTCTACTTATCGCCAGTCTGACCGTCGTGGGGGTGCCAATGGAGCCCGCATTCGCCTTTATCCTATGCGCAACTGGGAGGTAAACAATCCCGGGCAGCTCAGCAAGGTATTGGCGATTTACGACGAAATGCAAAAGGATTTCAACAAGAAGGCCAAGAATGGTAAGAAGATTTCCATGGCCGACCTTATCGTA
>AACY020301639.1_pt1 | contig 20512 bp, 17 predicted proteins | sample 267378 | NCBI WGS metagenome assembly AACY02 (sample SAMN02954345, study PRJNA13694) | marine metagenome | biome: aquatic; feature: ocean; material: water; isolation source: isolated as part of a large dataset composed predominantly from surface... | reverse complement strand
CATCGACGATGCCGCGCGCGACGGCTTCCGCGGCCAGGTCCGCCTGCGTCCAGTACGTCAGTTCCCGTCCCTCGCGGCGCGGTGGCTCGCAGGCCAGCGCGAGGATCGAGCAGATCTGCTCCGGGGTGAACGTGGGCGGGGTACCCGACCGCGGTGCGTCGACCAACCGCTCCAGGACCGGCGATGCCGCGGCACTGTCCGACCAGCGCTGGCGCCAACGCTGCACCGTGGCGCGCCCGAGCGCCAACCTGGCCGCGGTGGCACGCACACCAACGCCCGCCGCCGCCAACAGAATGATGCGCGCACGCGCCACCAGCACTTGCGGCGCGCTGCGCCGCCGCACCAACGCCTCCAACGCGCGACGCTCTTTGTCCGAAAGGTGCACGGGGGTGGCAGCGAGGAGGGGCATGTGCATAGACCTCTGAGCAGCAACAATAATCCTGATCAGTATCTTACCTCATAACCCTAGAACTGGTCTCAGGACTTTAGCAGTGCTGCACTAGGATGATTTGCAGGCGCCCGCTGAAGGTGCCGTCGCCCGCGCAGACCGGCGCATTGCCCGCCCCTTGGAGGTGACCTTACAAATGAGCGATCGCGTCAAGTTCCTGCTCGACGAAGAGCACCTGCCCACCCATTGGTACAACATCAGCGCCGACTTGCCGGAGCCGCTGGCGCCTGTCCTGCACCCGGGCACGAAACAGCCGGTGACGGCGGACGACCTGGCGCCCATCTTTCCGCGGGCGGTGATCGAGCAGGAGATGTCCACCGAGCGCGATGTGGAGATTCCCGGCCCCGTGCGCGACGTCTATCGCCAGTGGCGCCCGGCGCCGCTGTTTCGCGCGCGTCGCCTGGAGCGGGCGCTGGGCACACCGGCGCGCATCTACTACAAATACGAGGGCGTCAGCCCCGCCGGTAGCCACAAGCCCAACACCGCCATCGCCCAGGCCTTCTACAACAAGGCCGAAGGCGTCAAGCGCATCACCACCGAGACCGGCGCCGGCCAATGGGGCTCGTCGCTGGCGCTCGCCGGCAGCTTCTTCGGCCTCGAGATCGTGGTGTTCATGGTGCGGGTCAGCTTCGACGGCAAACCCTACCGACGCGCCTACATGGAAACCCTCGGCGCCCGGTGCATCGCAAGTCCCAGCGATCAGACCAAATCGGGCCGCGCCATCCTCGCCGAGCATCCCGATAGCACCGGCAGCCTAGGCATCGCCATCAGCGAGGCCGTAGAGATGGCCGTGCAGCGCGAGGATACCCGCTATGCGCTCGGCTCGGTGCTGAACCATGTGCTGCTGCACCAGACCGTCACCGGGCTCGAATCATTGCAGCAGATGGCCATGGCCGATGACTATCCCGACCTGGTCATCGGCTGCACCGGTGGCGGCAGCAACTTCGCCGGGCTGGCCTTCCCCTTCCTGCGCGAGAAATGGCAGCGCGGGCTCGACACCGAATTCATCGCCGTGGAGCCGTCCGCTTGCCCGACCCTCACCAAGGGGGCCTTCGCCTACGACTATGGCGACACCGCACATCTGACACCGCTGGTGAAGATGTACACCCTGGGCTCGGGCTTCGTGCCCCCGGGCTTCCACGCCGGCGGGCTGCGCTACCATGGCATGGCGCCGCAGATCAGCCACCTCGCCAAGCTCGGGCACATTGCGCCGCGCAGCTACAATCAGTTGGAGTGTTTCGCTGCGGGCATTCAGTTCGCCAAAGCTGAGGGTATCCTGCCGGCGCCGGAAGCCAACCATGCCGTCAAAGCCGCCATCCATGAGGCGGAGCGCTGCCGAGCGTCCGGCGCGTCCAAGGCTATCCTGTTCAACCTCTGCGGCCATGGCCACTTCGACATGCAGGCCTACATCGACTACGACGCGGGCAAGTTGGCGGACCTTGCTTATGACGATACCGAAGTGGCCATGGCGCTCGCCGGGCTGCCCTCCGGCTGCTGAGCCGGTGTTTGCGCCCGCAGCCGTATCCACCCCCGCGCACCCCAAGGGGTGCCACCGAACGGAGGACAGACGCGTGACTCGCATTGCAGCTCTTGCCGTGGCTGGGGGCAGGTGGCGAGGCCGCTTGACCACCGCCGCGCGTGCGCTCACGGCCCCCGCCGCCCTCGCGGCCGCCTGCCTGCTGACAGTTGTTGCGCCGCCGCCGAGCCATGCCGCCGGCGAGGCCGGTGCTGCCGCCGAGCCCCCCGCCACCGGCCCCGCAGTCTCCGCCGCCGAGCCAGTATCGACGCCGGATGCGGCGGCGCAGCGCGACGGCCTCAGGGCGTTGCGGGCAGAGCTGGCGCGCACCCGGCAGGCACAGGCCCAAGCCGAAGCCCGGGTGGCGGAACTGGAGGCGATCCTGACGCAGCAGGACGAACGCCGCCAGTCCACCGCCATGGAGCATACCGCCCAGCTCAATGCCGCGGAGCTGCGTGCGCGCGAGCACAAGCAGCGGCTCTTGGATGCCGAGGCGCGTATCCGGGCGCTTGAGGACCAACTCGCCGAGCGCGACGAGCGCATTGCGGCGCTGCAAGAGGCCGCCGCCGCGCGAGAGACGTTGCGTGAGCGCTTGGAGGCCGTGCGAGCCCGTCTGCCTGCGGCGGAGGGGGGCAGCCTCACGGCTGCGCAGGCCAGACGGCAGGCCGAGGCGGATGCCCGCTATCTGAGGACGCTGGTGGAAGACGCGCTCGGTATCGATAACCCCCGCCTGTGGGGCGACGTGCGCAGCGCCGAAAACGCGCTGCACCATAGCCAGTTCCTGCTCGCCCGCGCCGACAACGCCCGCACCGTCTACCGGGTGCGCCCGGGCGACAGCCTGCGCCAGGTGAGTCTGCTGTTTTATGGCACCGGCGAGCGCTGGACCGAGCTCTTCGAGGCCAATCGTCACGTCCTGCAAGCGCCCGAGCAACTGCTCCCCGGCCTCACGCTGGTGGTGCCCTGAGGCTCATCTCTTCTGTCGAGACTCCCTCTGGGTGCGATCCAGCCCCTGCCCTCCCCCTGTCCTTCAGGTGCGCTGCCAAAGGGTCCCCACGTTCAGCGCGCACAAATGCGCGGCGTTATCGTCGCGCGGTCACCGCCGTCTGTGAAGACGACCGTTCGAGATTATCGAAGTAAGCTTCGCTTGAATGTGTGTGAGGCCGTCGCCCCGCATCCCAACTCTCCCGTCGACGGCGGCAGATGCCATGACCGGTTCAGCCGCCAGACACTTCCGATAATTCGAATTCGTTGTCTTGGAGACTGCACGACATGACCAATCCCATGCTTCCCGTTGCGCTGGCCACCACCCTGCTCGCTTCAGGGCTCGCCAACGCTTCTACCCCCATGACCTTCATCGAGGCGATCACGGCTGCTGAAAGCCAGTTCGGCGGCGAGGCGTTCGACGCCGAGCGCTATGCGGAAGGTGGGCGAGATTACTTCGAGATCGACGTGCTGAGCGGTCGCGAAATCTACGAGGCCGAATTCGACGTCCAAACGGGTCGGCTCGTCGACTGGGACAGCTACAACCGGCCCCGCCGGGCTCGTTACATCGCCGCTGCGCTGGAGCGGGCGCGTCTGCCACTCATGGAGGCGACCTTTACGGCCCTGGAAGCGAAGGGTCCCGGCGCGACCGCAATCGATGCGGACATCCTGCTCAGCCGGGATCGGCGGCGCAACGGTCGGCGCTATGAGGTGGATGTGCGCACCGATGACGGGGTCTTCGAGGTCGTCATCAATGCGCTGAATGGCCGAATCGTTCGCATCAGCCGCGATTGACCGGGTCGTCCCGGCATCGGTCGGGGCATCGGCCGGGCGGTGGTCGTACCGCTCCGCCCGGTCGAATCAGCCGCTTGATAGGGCGGCCGGCGCCTGAGGCTCAAGGCAGGATAGGCAGGTAAACGAAGGCCCGGGGCACGCCGGCGCCGACGATCTCGATGGCTTGGGGCTCGTAGTAGTTGCCGAGGTCCACGGTCTTCCCGGCGGGGTAGGTACCAAGGGTGATTTGATTGCCGGTGACCCGATACTCGCCGTCGCCCGGCGGCATCTGCAGCAGGATGCGACAGGGGGCGATGGCGCACTGGCCAGTATCACCGGGCTTGACGGTCACGGTGATGGCGCCGGAGGGGTTGCGTTCCAAGCCTGTACAGCCAGCCACGACATTACCGCCCAGTATCAGCGCGCAGACTAAACCGAAGACCCGGTGGGTCGCCGGACGCACGCCGGGGCGCTGCGCATCAAACACCGCGGATCGCCCGGTCCATGCGGGCTTTGGCTTGCTGCCAGGTGTCATCGCCGATGCTTTCGTCCGCCACCAGTTCCATGAGTCCATAGGCGAGCCGGCGCGCCTCCGCGTCCATGTCCCGCAGCTTGATGAGCTTGAACAGGCAACCGGCGCGCTCGTATTCCAGGGTGCTGGCGAGTGCGTAGAGGGTGAGTGCATTCGCAGACTCCGGCGCCTGCTCGATGAGATCGACGCTGCGCGTCAGCGCCTCACGGGCGTCGTGCACGGTCATTCCCCCGCCACCGTCATGCGCTCGATGAGCCAGGAGCCCGTGGTCATGCTGCTGGCGAAGTCGTAATCGTTGCCGACGGCCACCAGGCCCCGGAACATGTCGGCGAGGTTGCCGGCGATGGTGATCTCTTCAACCGGGTACTGAATCTCACCATTTTCTACCCAGAAGCCGGCGGCGCCGCGGGAGTAGTCGCCGGTGATCATCTTCACGCCCTGGCCCATCAGGGAGGTGACCAACAGGCCGCGGTCCAGGCGGCGGAGCATGGCGTCACGGTCGTCGCCGCCCAGCCCGATGCTGAGATTACGCGCGCCGCCGGCATTGCCGGTGGTGGTCAGGCCCATGCGACAGGCGGAATAATGATCCAGCAGCCAGCTTTGCAGCACGCCGTCGGTCACCAGATCTTTGGCGGCCGTCGCCACGCCGTCGCCGTCGAACGGCGCGCTGCCGAGTCCGCGCAGTCGATGCGGCTGCTCATAGATGCGCACGAAGTCGGGGAAGATCTGCTCACCAAGCTTGTCCAGCAGGAAGCTCGTACGGCGGTACAGGTTACCGCCGCTGATGGCGCCTGCGAAGCTGCGCAGCAGGCCCATGGCGACGTCGGCGCGGAAGAGTACCGGCACCTCGCAGGTCCCCAGGCGGCGGGCATTGAGCCGCGCGACCGTGCGCTCGGCGGCGCGGCGACCGACGCTTTCGGCGGATTCCAGATCCTCAGGTGCGCGCGCCGTGGTCCACCAAAAGTCCCGCTGCATGGAATCGCCGTCTTTGCCCACCACGGCGCAGCTCAGCTCGTGCCGGCTGCTGGGGTAGCCGCCGACGAAGCCGTGGCTGTTGCCGTACACCGAGAGCGCGGCGGTGGTGCCGAAGCTCGCGCCCTCGGAGTTGACGATGCGCGGATCGGCGGCGCGGGCCGCGTCCTCGCAGGCGATGGCCAGCGCAACTGCTTCGTCGACGGGAATATTCCAGGGATGGCTGAGGTCGAGGTCCGGGACGTCCGTGGCCATGAGCTCGGCGGGGGCGAGGTCCGCGCAGCGGTCTTCCTGGGTGTGGCTGGCGATGCTGCAGGCCTGGCGCACCGCATCGCGCACGGCGTCGGGGCTCAGGTCCGAGGTGCTCGCCGAGCCCTTGCGATGGCCGAAGTAGACGCTGATGCCAAGACCATGATCCCGGGTGTGCTCGACGGTCTCCACCTCGCCCAGGCGCACGGCGATCTCGAGACCCGTGGTGTTGCTGACCACCGCCTCGGCGGCCGAGGCGCCGTGGCGCTTGGCTTCCTGCAGCAGGTCTTCGATGGTCTGTTCGAGGGTGGCGAGTCGCTCGGCGGTGTCGGCCGTGGCCAGGTTGGGCATGGTTCTGGATCCGCGTGTCGCGTGGAAGATCAATGGGTGAGGGTGACGAGCGCCGTCTGTCGGGCCGAACGACCGAGGCGTCGGTGGCAGCCGACGCCAGCGCGGGGCTCAGCCGGCGGTGCCGCCGACGGTGAGTCCGTCGACCCGCAGTGTCGGCTGGCCGACGCCCACGGGCACGCTCTGGCCGTCCTTACCGCAGGTGCCGACGCCGTCGTCGAGCTTGAGGTCGTTGCCGATCATGCTCACCCGGGTCAGCACGTCGGGGCCGTTGCCCACCAAAGTGGCGCCCTTCACCGGCCGGCCCAGCTTGCCGTTTTCGATCAGGTAGGCCTCGCTGGCGGAGAAGGTGAATTTGCCCGAGGTGATATCCACCTGGCCGCCGCCGAAGTTGACCGCATACAGGCCCTTGTCCACCGACGCGATAATCTCGGCCGGGTCCTTGTCGCCGGGCAGCATGTAGGTGTTGGTCATGCGCGGCATGGGCAGATGCGCGTAGGATTCGCGCCGGCCGTTGCCGGTGGCCGCCATGCCCATGAGCCGGGCGTTCAGGCGGTCCTGCATGTAGCCGGCGAGCATGCCGTCCTCGATGAGGGTGGTGCAGCCGGTGGGCGTGCCCTCATCGTCCACGCTCAGGGAGCCGCGGCGCTCCGGCAGGGTGCCGTCGTCCACTACGGTGACCCCCGGGGCTGCCACGCGCTCGCCCATGCGCCCGGCGAAAGCGGAAGTGCCCTTGCGGTTGAAGTCGCCTTCCAGGCCGTGGCCCACCGCCTCGTGCAGCAGCACGCCGGGCCAGCCGGCGCCGAGCACCACGGTCATGGTGCCGGCGGGGGCCGGACCGGCCTCCAGGCTCACCAGGGCTTGGCGCACCGCCTCGCGGGCGAAACCGAGCGCGCGGTCGTCCTCCAGGAAGTAGCTCAGGTCTCGGCGCGCGCCGCCGCCGCTGCTGGCCTGCTCGCGGCGGCCGTCGTCCTCGACGACGACGCTGACGCTGAGGCGAATCAGCGGGCGCACGTCGGCACTCATCCGGCCGTCATCGCCGATCACCAGGATAGTGTCCTGGACCGCCACCAGGCTGGCCACCACCTGCGTGACCCGCGGGTCGGCGCGACGCGCCTCGGTATCCACCCGGTGCAGCAGCGCCACCTTGTCGGCGTCGGCCAGGCTGTCGATGGGGTTCAGGGGCTGGTAGAGGCGGGCCGCCGCGGGCGAGGTGGCGGTGCGCACGCTGCCCTCACCGCCGCCGCCGGCGATGGCGCGGGCGGCCTCTGCCGCCTGGGCGAGCGCCGGGAATTGCAGCTCATCGGAATAGGCGAAGCCGGTTTTCTCGCCGGCGATCGCCCGCAGCCCCGCGCCCTGCTCGATGTTGAAGTTGCCGTCGCGGATGATGCCGTCTTCCAACACCCAGGACTGCAGGCGGCTGGACTGGAAGTAAATGTCGGCGGCGTCGATGGCGGGGCTGTGCAGGGCGCCCACCAGGCGCTCCAAGTGGCCGTCGTCGAGGCCGACGGGCGCCAGGATCTGGCGACGGGCGATGGCTAGGGTGTCGGACATGGAGGTGCGGGTCTCGAGCAGCGAGTTGCGAGGAGTGGGGGGCGACGGATAGCCGCCGCGATGAACAAAGAATTGGGATCGACGCGGCTTTCGACAACGGTCCTCACAAACCGCCGAGCGTCACACGCCCGGCCGCAGGCCTTACCCCTCACCGCTAGAAGCCCGTCACTTGCATTTCAGTCGCCGATGCTCGAGCGCCGGAAACGTCCGCCGCACCGAGCCCTGAAAGCCGCGGTCGATGGCGGCACAGATGCAGCCGGTACCACGGGGTAGCTGTGCCAGGATGCTGCCCCAGGGGTCGACGATCATGCTGTGGCCATGGGTCTCGCGGCCGCTCAGGTGATAGCCGCCCTGGGCGGAGGCTACGACATAGGCCAGGTTCTCGATGGCACGCGCACGCACCAGTGTCTCCCAGTGGGCCCTGCCGGTGACGGCGGTGAAGGCGGCGGGCACGGCCAGGATCTCGACACCGCTGTCCAGCATATGGCGCACCAGCTCAGGGAAGCGCAGGTCGTAACAGACGACGATGCCGAGGCGGCCGAAGGGGGAGTCCACCACCACCGGGCTGCTCCCCGGCTCGATGGTGGCGGATTCTTCATAGTGCTCGTCCGCCCCCGGCAGATTCACGTCGAACAGATGCATCTTGTCATAACGGGCGACGCGCACGCCCTGATCGTTATAAACCAGGGAAGCCGCACGCAGACGCGCCGACGTCTGCGCGCGCAGCGCGATGGTGCCGCCCACCAGCCAGACGCCGAAGCGCGCGCTGATCTCCGCCAGGAAGCGTTGCAGGGGCCCGTCTCCATCGTCCTCCAGGATAGACAGGCTGTCACCGTCGCGCTGGCCCATGAAAGCGAAGTTTTCGGGCAGCACCACGAGTCCGGCGCCGGCCTCCGCCGCGCTGCGGATCAGTCGCTCTGCTTCCAGCAGGTTGGCGTTCAGATTGGGGCCGGTGGCCATTTGAACGGCGGCGACACGGGGCTTTGCACGCATCAGGCTTGGCTCCCAAAGCGCCGATCGGGGCAATGACGCACCCGTGACGCACATGTGACGGTTGGCTCGAGCGTCAAAGATAGCACCGCTCGGCGGTGACCGCCCTCGGGGCGATGCCTCGGTCGGCGAGCTCCGCCGACCCATGCGCCGGTGCCGCCGGCACGGATGGTGGCCCGCGTCGCATTCAGTCCTGATCCAGGAATGGACTCACCGCCGGTGCCGGCGACCGCGTCTGCGCTCCGTCATCGTGACCCTGACTCGTCGCCGCCTCTGGTAGCAGCAGGTCGGGCACGGAGCGCACGCCGTGACTGCCGGCGACACGTTGGATGTCGGGCTCGGCCCACGGACCGGTGACCTGGTATTCGTAGCTCGCGATCTGGCTCACGGCGTTGCCGGCGACCTGGTCGGCGAGCAGCACCGCCGCCCCCACCAGCGGTCCGCCCGCGACGGCCCCGGCGATGGCCACACCGGCGCCGATCTCGGGCGTCACCCGCACCCGTTGGTCGAAGGTCCGTGCCACCAAATCCGTGCTACCCCGGACCCGAATGTCTGCGGTGGAGGAGAGAATATCGAGCTGGCCGATGCGGGCCTTGCCGCCGCCGATGGCCAATGTTCCCTGGATGCGGTCGAAGGTAAAGCCCGTGTTCAGCACGTCGCTGAAATCCAGGCTGAGCCGCCGCTCCAGGGCGCCGAGGTTGAGCACGCCCAGCATGCGCCCGACACCGGGCTCCACGTCCAGCAGCCGACCTGCATCCACATCGAGGGCTAGACTGCCGCGGGCCCGTCGCAGGCGAAAGTCGCCGGGTCCCCCGGGCCAGCCGAGCGCGAGCGCCGCCTGTGAGGGTGCGTCGGCGATTGCGCTGTAGTAGCCGGCATGGCGCAGCAATTCGCCCAGATCCGGGGTGCGCAGATCCACCGCGACGGCGGTCTCGGTATAGCCGGTGGCATCGCGCGTCCAGCGGCCGCTGCCCGTGGCCGTCACCAGCGGGCCCGTCAGCGACAAGTCCGTGGCCTCGAGCCCGTCGCGCGTGCGCGCCAGCTCAACCCGCAGTCGCCCCAATGCATCATCGCCCCGGCGCAGCGACGCCACCTGTAAGGACAGCGGCGGCACTTGGCGTGGGTCCGGCCCGGCCGTGACCGTGTCGGGCCCGGTCTCCCGTGCCGCGAGCAAGGGGCTGACGTCCAGGGTCTCCAGGCGCACGCTCACCGGGGCGTCGTCCGCGCCCGGCAGGCGTATGCCGGCGCTGTTGCCATCGGCTTCGAGGTCGGCGCGCCAGCCGCCATCGGCGTCCATTCGCAGTGCGGCGCGAACGTTCTCGAATCGCAATGGACCGAGGCGCAGGGACCGCGCAGACAGGCGCGCCGGGAGCAGCGGCGGCAGCGATGTGGGCGGCTTGCCGCCTTGCAGCAGCGACGGGTGGGCGCGGGCCCATTGCAGCCAGTCGTCGAGCGTGACGTCCCCGAGTTGGCCGCGCAGCTCGATGCCGGCGGCTGCTGGCAATGCGGCGGGCATCCGACTCAGGTCCACGGCGGCGCGATCGAGCGTCAGGCCAGTCTGAGCGCGCGTGAGCCGCAGGCGTGCGCCCGCCTCCCCCAGGCGCGCCGAGAGTGCCAGTGGCTGCTTCGGCGCCAGGCGTGTGTCGATCTGCAGCAGGCGCTCGCCGGCGGCGTCCTTGCCAAAGGGTGCCGGCAAGTCCAGCGCGACGCCGCGCAGGTCCGATCGCAGCGTCAGGTCGAGGGGCGGGTCGCCGGCGGCGGCGTCCGCGGTGTCGATGCTCGCTTGCAGCCGCCAGTCTGCGCCGCCTTCGGCGAGCCTCCACCAGGGGCTCGGTAAGGCTGCGGCGAGCTGCGCGATTGCGGTGTTGCCGCGGGCGATGATGTCCGTGCGCCCGGATTCGGTGCCGGCGCCCGGCTGCTGGGTTTCGATGTCTACGCGCAGCGGCTGTTGGCCGAGACGGGCGGCGATGGCCTCGGCGTGCAGCCCGGTGGTATCGAAGCGCAGGCTGCCCTGAATGTCCGCCAGGCGCAGGTCATGCGCGCGCAGGGCAACCGCGGCAGCCTCGAGGAATTGCAGCCGTCCCGCGTAACCGAAGTCGAGCCCGCGGCGCAGGGGCACGTCGAGGGCCAACCGCAGCCGGCCGCGGCCCTCCACCGACAGGGCTTGGGGAATGCCGCCGAGCGTGTTGGACAGTGGCGTGTCGGCGAGCACGGCGAGGCCGTCCGTCAACGGGCCGGTGCCCTCGGCCTCGAGACGCAGGTGTTCGGGGCGCCAGAGGTTCGGCAGGCGGGCGCTCCCGGCGGTGATTTCGGTGCTCAGGATGCGGGCGCCGGCCAAGTCGATGTCGAGGCGGCGGCGATCGAAATAGAGCGTCACATCCATGTCCTCCAGGCGCGGCCAGGCGGTTCGGCCCTCGGCAGCCGTTTCGCGTGCATCGGCGGCGGACAGGCCGGGCTCCCGGGGAGCGGGGCGCGGCGGCTGGTAGTCGAGCACCCCATCGCGCACCCGCAGCACCAGCTGGAAGCTGCCGTTGTGGGCGTCGAAGGGGAAATCCGCCAGCGGCCCGCGCAGGAGCAGATCGCCGGAGACGAGCTCGCCGGCGACGATGGCCCGCGCCAGCCAGGCCTCCAGCCGATCGTCCATCTTCGATGCTGGCAGGTAGCGGGGCACGGCGTCCGCATCGCCGCCGCGGAGGTGGGTGTGCAGATCGATGACCGGCCCGGCCTCGGGTGGGATGTGCAGGTCGAGCCGGCTCAGGGTTGCCACGTCCGGCGTGTCCGCGGCGAGGGCATTGGTTGCGATCCGCAGGCCGTCAGGCGTGCGCCGCCAGTGCAAGCGTCCCGCCAGCCGCGTCAGCGTCAGCGGGGCGATGAGATGTGGGCGCAGGTCCAAAGACGCGTTGCGGGCGCTCACATCCACGGCGCCGCGATCGGGGGCGGCGGTAAAGCGCAGATCCAGGCCGGCTACCGCCGGCATGGGTCCGGCGGATGCTGGGGCCGCCGCGTCGGGCATGGCTGTGGGACCGAGACCGAAGTCACTGATACGCCCGTTCACCCGCCAATCCGCAATGCGCAGGCCGCCCGCCGCCGGCAGGTCGATGCGAAAGCGCAGGTCGTGCAGTCGGCCGGCGATCGGCTGCGTCAGCAGCGGCGCCGGCGTCTCCGAGTGAGACGCCGGGGCGGCGAAGCGCGCGCCGGTCGCAAGCTGCGCTAGTGGCAGACCGGCGATCCAGCCATGCACCGCCGCGCCATCGCCCGCCGCCGCGCGGTGACCGACGAGCCGCAGCGCGGACGCCTCCGCGCCGGGCAAGCCACCGAAGAGCGCGAGGCTGGGCACATCCAGCCGCCAGCCGTCGGCCTGCCGCCGCCAGCGCGCCAGCGCGCTGACATTGCCCAGCGCGAGGCGCGTTGCCGTCGCTGTGGTGTCCGCCGCGTCGCCCTGCGGCCGTGGGAGTGCCGCCGCGTCGGAAGAAGGCCGTCGCAGCACCAGATCATCGATGCGCACGCGCGCGGTGGCGCGCGTGAGCCGGCCCCCGCGCAAGTGGTTCCAGCTGCTGATCCGCAGCCCCCCGGCGCTGAGCTGCAAGCCCGCCGGCAGCCGTCCACGCAGCATCTGCACCGGATCACCGCCGTGCCAATCGGCATAGATGCGGCCGGACCACTGCGCCGGGTGGCCCGGTGGCCCATGCAGGTCCCCGAGCAGCGTCAGCCTGCCCCGGGGATCGCCGGGCGCCGACGCGCGCAGGCGCAGCCGATGGACGGCGCCGCGATTGATCAGATCCAGCCGGGCGACATGGAAATCCAGCCTGGGCACCTCGCCGCCGTCGCCGGCGTCGGTCCAGCCGATATCGCTGTCGGCGAGGCTGAAATGTCCCTGGCGCAGGAAAAAGGCGGCGGCGTCGCCATCGCCGGCGCCGAGCCGGTCGAGGCCGCGGACGCGGATACGCCCGTCCGCGTCTCGATGGACATCCAGCCGTGCCCCGACCAGGGTGAGACCGTCGATGCGCGGCGCCGCCGCCAGGAGGGACGCGCGCAGGTTCAGGTCCACCCGCAGGGCGCGCAGGGCGAGCAATGCCTCGCCGCTCTCGCGATCGCGCAGGGTCGCCCCCTCGAGGCTCAACGCCGGTTGCAGTCCGCGCAGGTGCAGTCCCAGGGTTCGCACTGTCAGCTCGGCGCCCAGTGCCTCGCCCAGACGCTCGGCGAGCAGGTCACGCAGCCCATCGGCGTGGGGCAGCGCCAGACGTACCGCCAGCGTGAGGCATGCGAAGGCGATGATGGCTGCTGCGGCGAGGCCGATGAGGCGTCGCAGCAGGTTACGCAGCAGCCGGGTCATGGCGTTGGCGTGGCCGCCGCGTCAGGGCCCGCCTGTGGGGCATGGACGCGCCGGGGCGGCGGCGCGCTGGCGCATCAGATGAGGACGACGTCGTATTGCTCCTGGGTATACAGGGCCTCCGCCTGCAAGCGGATGGGCTTGCCAATGAATTCTTCCAGCTCGGCGAGGTGGCCGGACTCCTCGTCCAGGAGCCGATCCACCACCTCCTGGGAGGCGAGCACCAACAGGGTTTCCACCTCGAACTGGCGGGATTCGCGCAGGATCTCGCGGAAGATCTCGTAGCAGGTGGTTTCGGCGGTCTTCATGGAGCCGCGGCCGCCGCAGCAGGGGCAGGGCTCGCAGAGCACATGCTCCAGGGATTCGCGGGTGCGCTTGCGCGTCATCTCCACCAGCCCCAGCGCCGAGACCTCGGTGATATGGGTCTTGGCGTGGTCCTTGGCGAGGCACTTCTCCAGGGCGCGCAGCACCTGGCGCTTGTGCTCGTCATCGGTCATATCGATGAAGTCGATGATGATGATGCCGCCGAGGTTACGCAGGCGCAGCTGGCGACAGATGGCCTGGGCCGCCTCCAGGTTGGTCTTGAAGATGGTCTCCTCGAGGTTGCGATGGCCGACGAAGGCGCCGGTGTTGACGTCGATGGTGGTCATGGCCTCGGTCTGGTCGATGACCAGATGCCCGCCGGATTTCAGCTGTACCTTGCGCTCCAGGGCCTTGCGGATCTCGTCCTCGACGCCATAGAGATCGAACAGCGGCCGCTCGCCGGCGTAGTACTCGATGCGCTCGACGATCTCCGGGATGTACTTGACGGCGAAGGGCATGGCCTTGTCCACGGTGGCGCGGGAGTCGATGCGCACCCGTTCCACCTCCGGCGTCACCAGGTCCCGCAGCGCACGCAGCGCCAGCGGCAGGTCATCGTGGATGAGGCCCACGGCATCGCCCGTTTCGCAGCGGTCCTTGATGCCGCGCCAGAGCTTCGCCAGGAAAGCCATATCCCGGCACAAGGACTCGTCGTCGACGGCTTCGGCGGCGGTGCGGGCGATGTAGCCGCCGGCGTCCTCGTGCGTGTCGACGTATGTCTGCAGGATCTCGCGCAGGCGCTTGCGCTCGTCGTCGTCCTCGATCTTCTGCGACACTCCGGTGTTACCGAGCCGCGGCATGAACACCAGGTAGCGCGAGGCGATGGAGATATTGGTGGTGAGGCGGGCACCCTTGGTACCGATGGGGTCTTTGACCACCTGCACGACGATGCGATCGCCCTCGCGCACCAGGTCCATGATCTGCTCGCTGCGCGGCTCGCCGTCCTTGCCGATGATGTCGGACGCGTGCAGGAAGGCTGCCCGTTCCAGGCCGACGTCCACGAAGGCCGCCTGCATGCCGGGCAGCACGCGGCAGATACGGCCGCGATAGACATTACCCACCAGCCCGCAGCGCTCGGCGCGCTCGATGATGATCTCCTGCACCACGCCGTTTTCAACCACGGCGACGCGGGTCTCCGGCGGCGTGACGTTGATCAGGATCTCTTCACTCATGGTTGCAAAGGCGGGCGCGACGGTGCATGGGCTGCCTATTTCTACGACAGTCCCCGGGGGGCGATTGCTCGCGGACGGTATACATGATTTAGCGACGGGTGAGCACCGGCAGGCCCTCGGCCGCCAGTAGCTCAGCGGTCTCGAACAGGGGCAGTCCAACCACACCGGACCAGCTGCCCTCCAGGCGCTCGACGAAGACGGCGCCGAGGCCCTGCACAGCATAGCCGCCCGCCTTGTCCCGCGGCTCGCCACTGTCCCAGTAGGCGGCGGCCTCGGCGGCGCTGATGGCGCGAAACCAGACCCGAGTGCTGGAAACCACCGTGCGCTCGGCGCTGCCGAGCAGGGCCACGCCGGTGAGCACCTGGTGCGCCCGGCCCGAGAGCAACGCAAGCATCCCCGCCGCCTCGTCGGCATCGGCGGGCTTGCCGAGCATACGATCATCGCAGATCACGGCGGTGTCCGCCGCCAGCACTGCGCGTGCCCCGGCGGCGCCTGTTGCCCGGACCGCCCGCGCTTTGGCCAGGGCGATGCGGCGCACGTAGTCAACGGGCGCCTCGCCGGGGAGGGGTGTCTCATCCAGGTCGGCGCTGCGCACCTCGGCGGCGAGCCCGATCTGCCCGAGCAGATGGCGCCGGCGGGGGGAGGCCGATGCCAGCACGAGCCGGGGAGCGGCATCGCGTGCGTCGGGTGGTGGGGGGTCGTTACGGATCATGGTTGGATCAGCCGCGGTGGTAGGGATGGCCCTGCAGCTGACTCCAGGCCCGGTAGAGCTGCTCGGCCAACACGACGCGCACCAGCGGATGCGGCAGCGTCAGCGGCGACAGGGACCAGCGCTGCTCGGCCCGCCCGAGGCAGGCCTCCGACAGACCGTTGGGCCCGCCTACGAGCAGCGCGAGATCCCGGCCATCCGCGAGCCAGCCGGCCAGTTGCCCGGCGAGCTGCTCACTGCTCCAGCCGCGCCCGCGGACATCCAGGGCGATGATCCGCGCCTGGGCGGGCACCGCGGCGAGCAGGCGCTCGCCTTCATCCCGCCGCAGGCGCGGCAGCTCGCCGTCGTCGACATGGCCCGTGCGGCTGCGGCCCTTGCCGGCGAGACCGCCGGGCACGGCCTTGAGTGCCAGGGCACAGGCTTGGGGCAGACGCCGGGCATAGTCCTCGAAGCCCGCGTCCACCCAAGCCGGCATGCGCTGGCCGATACTGATGAGGTGGATCCGCACGCGCCCGCCGCCGTCATCCCGCGTCGCGCGCCGCGAGCACATCGAGCAGGCGCTGGGCCTCGGCGCCGACGTCGGAGTCGGGCGCCAGGTCCCGTGCCCGGGTGAGGGCCCGCCGGGCAGTGGCCGGGTCGCCGGCCTGTAGCGCGACGAAGCCGAGGCTCAGGTGAATGCGCTGGGCTTGCGGCGCCGCCGCCACGCCCGCCTCCAGAATCGCCAGGCCCGCCGTCGTATCACCGGCGTAGTGCAGCGCCAGGCCGAGATCGTTCTGCGCGTCCACATCCGCCGGCGCGAGTGCCAGCAGTCGCCGATACAGGGGCACCGCCGCGGCGAAGCGCTGGGCCTGGAACAGCCGGTCCGCCTCCCGCGCCAGCACCGCCGGGTCGTCGCTCGCCGCCGCTGCGGCGATGGCCCCATCGTCGCCGGCGAGGGCCCCGCGCATCTGCTGGCCCAAGCGCGCCATGTCGGGCTGTGCGGCCTGTGGTGCCGATACCGCGCGCGGCGGGTGACGCAGATAATAGTCACGGGTCACGGCGAACACCGTGAAACCGTAGAAGAACAGGCCCGCCACGACGACGAGCCATTGCAGCGATGTCAGCTTTGGAAACATAAGCTCGAAAGACGTGTGATGCTCGGCTGCGCCGGCGGCGGTCGGCACGGCCGAGGGCGCCATGATAAGGCGCCCGGGCATGCTCGGAGCCAACGGCGAGCGTGTCAAGGATACTACTGCCGGCGGTCGTCCCCACTTCCACGGATATGACCAATGATCTCCCTTCCGTCCGCGACATGCCCTCGCGCCTGGGTAAGGCGATGCTGGTGGCCGCCTGGGTCGTGGGGCTGGCGTTGTTGGTGCTCCTGTTCCAAAACTACCTGGACCGCCAGCACAATCCCAACCCCGACCCGACCATGCGCGTGGATGCGGCGGGCCTACCCGTCGTGGTGCTGCAGCGCAATCGCATGGGGCATTACGTCACCAGCGGCAGCATCAATGGCGAGCCCGTGACCTTTTTGCTGGACACGGGTGCAACGGCAGTGGCGCTGCCCCTGACGCTGGCCCGTGAACTGGGCTTGTCCCTGCTGCCGGGAGGAATGAGCAAGACCGCAAACGGCCTGGTCAGCACATGGCAGACCCGCCTCGACAGCGTCGATGTGGCGGGTCTCACGGCCCGTGGCGTCCGCGCCGTGGTGTTGCCCAACATGCCCGGCGAGGAGGTGCTCCTGGGCATGAATTACCTGAAGCGCTTCGAGCTGATCCAGCGCGGCAACACCCTGACGCTGCGTGCGCAAGACCGATTCTAAACATTGGACCGACGTGGCCGCCGCGGTGTCCTCACACCGCCGGCCCCCGCGGCTTGGACTAATGGCATACGCCGTGGCGTATCGAGGCCAAGTCCCTTGAGCCCGACGTTTGTGCTCTTCGGCGGCGCCCATCTGCTCACCTTGGTGCTGATCGCCGCAGTGGCAATACTGTTGCCGTTGGTGGTGCGGTGGTATGCGCCGGCGTTGCTGCACCCGGTCGCGCTGACGCTGGCAGGCCTGCTGCTTGCCCAGGAAATCGCGGATGTCATCCAACAGCTCAACCGCTTCGGCCCCTCTGTGGAGCTGTTGCCACTCCATCTGTGCACGCTCGCCGTCCTCGTCACCGCTGGGATGCTGGCGATGGCCAATCAGCGATTGTTCGAGCTGGCCTATTTCTGGGCCTTGGCTGGCACCACCCAGGCATTGGCCACACCGGACCTGCATCAGGGCTTTCCGGACCCGGCCTATCTGTTCTTTTTCGCGGGGCACGGCCTCGTCATCGTCGGCGTCGCCTACGGGGCCCTGGCGCTCGGGCTGCGGCCCTACCCCATGTCGATCCTGCGCGTCGCGCTGACGACGCTGCTATTGGCGGTGGCCGTGCTTGGCGTGAATCTCTGGCTCGGGACGAACTTTCTGTATCTCATGGCCAAGCCGGCGGGTGCCTCGCTGCTGGATTGGCTGGGTCCCTGGCCTTGGTACTGGCTTGGCTTGGCGGCGGTGGCCCTGATGTCCATGCTGGTGCTCTACGTACCCTACCTGGTGACGGACCTGCGCGCCGGCCGCGGCCATGCGAACCGCCGGGACCGCGGCGCCGACGGCGCGTTGCGGCGGCATTGATCCACACGCCGCAACCCGCGTACCCTCCCGCCGATGATCGCCCGCCACACCCCCCGGCGCCATGCCCGCTGAGCGCGGCCGCGGCGGCGGCGTCCTCGGCGTCGGCATCGCGACCCTGGACATCATCAATCGGGTCGCCGCGTATCCTGCCGAGGATGCCGAGGTCCGTGCCTTGTCCCAGCGCAGGGCGCGCGGCGGCAATTGCGCCAACACCCTGGATGTGCTTGCGCAGCTCGGCCACCCCTGTGCCTGGGTGGGCGTGCTGGCGGCGGACCGGGGCGCAGATTTCATCGTCGACGATCTTGCGCGCCGTGGCATCGCTCACCACCATGCCCGGCGCCTGGCCGGTGGTGCGACGCCGACCTCCTACATCGCACTGAGCCGCGCGAGCGGCAGCCGCACCATCGTCCACCATCGCGACCTGCCGGAGCTCGAGGCCGCTGATTTTGCGCGGGTGCCCCTGGCGGACTGGGACTGGGCCCACTTCGAGGGCCGCAACCCGGTGGAGACGGCGCAGATGCTGCGGCGCGTGCGGCGCGAGCGCCCGGACCTGCCGATTTCAGTGGAGATCGAGAAGCCGCGCGATGGCATCGAGCGGTTGTTCTGCGATGTGGATGTGCTGATCGTCGCCCGTGCCTATGCGCAGGCGGTGGCCGCCGATGCCGCGGCCGTCCCGGCAGCCATTGGCGGCGCCGAGCCCAAGGCCGCGGCGGCGGTCGACCCAAGGCGCTTCCTGCGTCGCATAGCGACGGTCACCGGCGCCCGGCTTTGTCTGCTGCCCTGGGGGAGCGCAGGTGCCTATGCCCTGGCGGCAGGGGCCGCGGCGCCGGTGTTCGCGCCGGCGCAGGCACCGGCGGCACTGCGCGACAGCCTGGCGGCCGGCGATGTCTTCAATGCCGCGATCATCGACGCTTTGCTGGCCCGAGGCGGCGGTCGCAAGGGCCTCGACGCGGCCGTCGATGACGCGGCGCTGGCGGCGCTGCTGGCCCGCGCCAATCGCCTCGCCGGCTGCAAGTGCGGCCGCGATGGTTTGGACGGGCTGGTCGCGGCGGCGAGGGCGGCGGGCTGGCCCGATGGCGTCGGCGCCTGAAGCGGACGTCGCGCCCCGGGCGAGCGCAGGCGTCCCCTCGCTTCGGCGCTCGGCCGACGCCGTCGGCGCGACATCTGCGGGTCGGTCGCGGCGGACCGCTGGCCGTCGCCGCAGCGGGATGTGTAACCGCCGGGCGGGTCAGCGCAGCGCCAGCGCCACCGTGTGGTGGGGGCCCTGCTTGAGCTTGTCGTAGCTGCCGAAGATGGACTGCATGTGCCGCTTCATGAACTCTCGCAGGCCATTCACCGTGACGACGTACAGCCGCCCGCCGGGCCTGAGTCTGGCGTGGGCGTCGTGCAACAGGATGTTGAGCAGCTCTCGCCCCACCTGCGCCGGGATGTTGCTCGCGATCAGGTCGAAGCGCCGGGCCGGGTCGATATCGGCGAAGCCATTGCTGAGCTGGGCCTCGGCATTGGTGAGGGCGTTGAGGGCGAGATTGCGGCGGGCGAAGTCGACGGCCACGAAGTCCTTGTCCACCAGCAGCGTCCGCCCCCGGGGCGCCAACGCCGCCAGGGTGCAGCCGATGGCGCCGTAGCCGCAGCCGAGGTCGAGACAGTCGGCATCGGCGGTGACATCCATGTGGCGCAGCAACAGTGCCGTGCCGGCGTCGATCTCGCGCGGGGAAAAGAGGCCCCAGGTGGAGGCGAAGTGCAGTCGCCGCCCCGCCAGCTCGGCATCGAAGCGAATGGGCGCGCGCAGGGCGGCGAGCTCGGTTTGTGAGAGCATGCAACTTGAGGCGCATCAGTTGAAAACCTGCAGTTTACATGGCCATGGCGCCGACCCGCGTCATCTACACTCACCGGTCTGATGCGCGTGCCACGCGCAGCGTCAGCAATGCAGCCCTCAGCCATCAGTGCATCCCCAAGTCCGTGTCCGATCTCACCGGCCAGCTCGATATCCAGCTCCGACCCGACGCCAGACCCGTTGCGCGCATCGCCTCCAGTCGGCCGCTCACCGCCGCCGGGGTGTTCGTGGGCAAGCCGGTGGCCAGGGTGGCAGGGCAGTTGCCGCTGCTCTTCAGCGTCTGCGGCGCCGCCCAGGCCGTGGCCTGTGCGCGGGCTTGCGAGGCGGCGCTGGGGCTGGCGCCCGCGCCCCCGGCGCATGCGGCCCGCATCCTGCTGCTGCGCGCGGAGACCGCCAAGGAGCACCTCTGGCGGCTGCTGCTGGACTGGCCCGCGGCGCTGGCGCGGTTGGATGTGGTACCCGAGGCGGTGCAGCTGGCCGCGCAGTCCGCGGAGCGAGAGGCGGCGATGGCCGCCGCCATGCGCGCCTTTCTACAACTGCGCGCGGCGCTCGGCACCGGTGGTGATCCTTTCCTGCCGGGCGCCGATCGTATCCGGCCCGCGGCGGATGCTGTGGAAAGCGCTCGCGCCATCCTGGTAGCGACCGCCACAGAGCAGGTGCTCGGTGTCCCTGCCGCGCGGTGGCTCGCCACGATACTCAAGCCCACAGACCTGCAGCATTGGGCGGCGCAGACCGCCACCCCGGCCGCGGCACTGGTGCGCGCCCTGACCGCCGCGGGCCTCGCTGATGTTGGCCGCTGTGCAATCGACCGATTGCCCCCAGGGGTTGAGGGCAGCGGGCTGCTGCGACAGCTCGCGCCGATCCTGGCGGCGGCGGATGCCGACGATTTTGTCGCCGCCCCGCACCTGTACGGCGTGCCCCGGGAGACCTCGCCATTCGCCCGCGAGGTGGTCCGCGGCGAGCTGGTCTCGGCGCTCGCCGCCGCGCACGGCAACGGTCTGCTGCCGCGGCTCGCGGCGCTGTTGACGGAGCTGGCGCGGCAGACGGTCCGACTCGGTCTGGATGCCGAAGACACTGATGAGCAGGTCGCTGATGCGGCCAT
>AACY020557329.1_pt1 | contig 20531 bp, 17 predicted proteins | sample 267378 | NCBI WGS metagenome assembly AACY02 (sample SAMN02954345, study PRJNA13694) | marine metagenome | biome: aquatic; feature: ocean; material: water; isolation source: isolated as part of a large dataset composed predominantly from surface... | reverse complement strand
TTACCGTCTTCGAAGAGTCGGTTAGTTGGCGAGAACCTGTATTACACAGTGCCAGAGGGTAAACACACCCTCGAAGATGTTGCCGCTAAATTCCAACTCGGTCTAAGCAACTTGCTGGAAGCAAACCCTGGCGTGGATCCTTTCCTACCTACTCCAGGCAGCAAGCTATTAATTCCTCAACAGCTCATTCTGCCAAATGCGCCGCGTGAAGGCATTGTTATCAACGTTGCCGAAATGCGCCTGTATTACTATCCAAAAGGTAAGAACACCGTTGAAGTGCTGCCAATCGGTATTGGTCAGATTGGTAAAGATACCCCTGAAAACTGGGTCACCAGTGTTCAACGTAAACGCGCTAACCCAACTTGGACACCTACCCCACGTATTCGTAAAGAATATGCCGCAAGGGGCGAAATTCTGCCTGCGGTATGGCCAGCCGGTCCAGATAACCCAATGGGACTCTACGCGCTCTACATAGGTAACTTGTATGCCATCCATGGTACCAACGCCAGCTTCGGTATTGGTTTACGTGTCAGCCAAGGCTGCGTACGTTTACGCCACGATGACATTGAACACTTATTCAAAACGGTTCCAGTGGGTACCCGAGTACAATTTGTGAACCAACCGATTAAAGCGACCGAAGAGCCTGATGGTAAGCGCTACTTAGCCGTGCACCAACCACTGTCACGCACCATTGCCGAGTTTGAATCAGAAGAGCCCGTCTCTCTGACCTTACCGAAAGACATCGCTAAGTTTATTGCCAAGGCCGATACCGATTCAGCAGTGATTAAAAAGCTGCTCGATGAGCGTACAGGCGTGCCAACGATTATTAATCAATAATCGGCAACGAGTAATAGATTGCAGCGGTTGATGCCGCTGCGCCCATAAAAATACCCGCCTAGGCGGGTATTTTTGTTTCAATCGAAATGAACTTATCGGCTCAATCGCATAATGGTGCGCAAAGGGCCAAGAAATGGGTCATTGCCGCGCTATTTGCCAAGATGCGTTGGTCGAAGTTTTGCAGTGCGGGGGTTTCGGTACAGGCACCGACACGCGCGCCGCTACGCACTAAACACGCCTCAAATGAGGTATCGAAGTGATTGAAAATCAAGCCATCTTTAACAGGGCAACCATCAATTTCACCATCAGCAGCGATAGGGAAATAGCCCCCTAAGGTATCGCGTAAATCGAGACTAAAACGTCCCGGCACTTGGCTTGGCTCGAAGGAATACACATAAGCCTCACGGCTCAGCACGTCCTCATGGCAGGTTAAAATACCATCACGGCTCGCCGCGATGAGTAATTGCGCATGATCTAACAGCAGCTTACCTTCCACCGAGGTGCTCTCGTTGGCCTTAGGTTTACCGTTTTCAAACACAAAGCCACGGTTAGGGTTTTCACCAAACTTGTTAAATCGGTGGCCACGCTTAAAGCCGGTTGGGTTCACCAGAGGCAGAATGCTCAAATTCACCCGTTCAAATAAATCGGCCGATGCCTCACTTAAAAAGTGCAGTAAGCCCCAAGGGCCTGCCGATTCTTCACCGTGAAACCCTGCGCTGATCAATAACGAAGGTAAGCCAGATTTGGCGGCGGGAGATTGATACAGACTGACGCTGTACTTGCCGACTTCACCGAGTTTTTTCTCAACCATCCCCAAACGGGACATTTCCTGCTCAAGCTGTAGATAAAAATTATCGATATCAGTGCTTTCACAGTTAAAAATATCGCTTTTCCACTGAAAGGATTCGAACGGAGATCTGCTTACCATATCTTGTACTTATGCCAGAAAAAGAACTGTGCCATCATAGCAGTTCTTTTAAAAAACTGAATGCTATTCAACTGATTTAGATGAAATCAGACGAGTGGGTTAAGCTGCTCACACAAGCACACAGATGAAAGCCTTCAGCGGGTAATTTAGATAGGATGCTAAATGAGACCATACCTTAGCGGTTATTTCGGCCTAGTTATCGCGTTGCTTAGCCCTTCGCTTAAGGCGCAGTGCCAGATAACGGGCGCCGAGCGCCTGTATCAACTCGAGTCGCAAATTGAGACTTACACTTTAGCCAATGGCCTCACTGTGCACCTCTTGCCGCAAGCGGATAAGCATACTTTGACCATTGCCAGCCAGTTTAATGTCGGTGCGCGCAATGAGGCCAAGGGCCAAACTGGCTATGCACACTTATTCGAACACATGCTCTTCAAGGGCAGCGAACAAGCGCCCGGTGACAGCTATGCCCAACAGTTAAGTACCCTTGGGGCGCGTTTTAACGCCAGCACCCACTTCGATTACACCAATTATTACGTCACTCTACCCAGCCAAGCCCTCGGCTTAGGGCTGTTCCTCGAGGCCGATCGTTTTATTCGCCCCGATTTGAACGAGACTACGGTAAAGAATCAGCAGGAAACCGTGCTCCAAGAAATGGCGCAAACCATAGATAACCAGCCCTATGTGCGCAGTGCGATGGAGTTTCTGCTAGAGCAGGTGAAGGATACGCCCTATGGCCACGGTATTATTGGCAGTCGTGAGGATATTACCGAGGCAAGTCCCGAGCGTTTAATCGCCTTTCACCGCGCCCATTATCGTCCCGATGCGATGCAGTTATCCTTAGTCGGCAAGCTTCCCTCCGACGTCAAGTCGCTTATAGCACAACACTTTAATGCTTGGTCTACACCTAATCAGCCCATAGCCGAATTTGATGAGCTGACAATCACGCCTAAGCCAGTACATGCGGAGCTTATCGATGAGCGAGGTCCTTGGCCTGGCTTACTGCTCGCCTGGCATACTGTGGGTAAAAATCATCCCGACGCTGCCGCTATTCGCCTACTCGAAGGCTATTTATTCCAAAATACCCGCAGCGCCATCGCGCAAATCAGCCAGCACGATCCGGCGCAAATGTTGAGTTATTCACTGCCCTTTGAGCTGGAAAATCATGGCATAACCAATCTGGTCTTAGTGCCTAGGGCCAAAAACTCCCTCGATGACTTAACGGAAAAGGTTTTAGGCGTGGTTGCCAAAGTGCAGCAGACGCCATTGAGTGACGCTGAACTGTGCCAACTGAAACAAACTTGGCTGAACAATCAGTTAGCGCAGCTCGATAACACTCAGTCACTCGCCACCCTGCTATCCGCCACGGCGAAGCAAGACCAAACGCATCCCTTAACGGCCCAATGGCAACGGATTAACTCAGTGACGACAGAAGATCTTCAACGGGTTGCCACGCTCTACTTTAGCAACAATATGGTCAGGGTTGACCTCTTGCCGCCTTGGTATATCCGCGTTGGCAAGACTTTGCTGGAGTGGCTGCCATCGGGTGTGAGCGATAGCCTTGAGGACGCGGTACTATGATAAAAACGATTCCATTCAGTAGATTGGCAATAGCGCCAACTCTCCTTAAAGGCCTAAAAACGATTAGTCTTGGCCTTGTCGGTATCACGCTAATGGCCTGCCAACAGACCCAGCTTAACTTTACCGCTACCCAAGCGCCCAGTTTGGCAAGCTTCGATACCCCAACTCAGCTACCAGAGGTGGGGCTGATCCGCCTACCCACAGAATCGGCGTTTATCGATGTTGTGCCCGATGGCCTAACTCTCCCCTACCAGCTCCACACAGCACACAGCAGCCAAGGACTGAGTAATAGGGTGAGCCTGGTCGCCATCAGCCCCATCATGCCCTTCGAAAATCCGGATATTTTACAATTCGCCCTGCAGGAAAAGGCCCGTAGTCTGGCGCTAAACCAACCCGATGCCTGCCTTGAAACCTTCGAGACTCGCGTGACCCTGCACAGTATCAATCTAAGCCTAGCCTGCCCCAGGCCGGTTAATCATCTCTACCAGCTATTGATACAATTTTGGCAAGCCGATACGTTTAGCGAACATGGAGTGGCAGCGGTCGATATCGACAATATCCGCCGCCAATTGAAACTCAATAAGCACTTGAATGCCTTTAGTGGCGCCGAAATTGATAAAGTCTGGCGCGATAAACTCCTCGGGGTGGCACATCCCTATAATCAGAGCATCAATAATCAGGCTCTGTACGACTCACTGACCTTAAGTGAACTGTCGCAATTGCAGCAGCGCACGTTTGCCAAAGCAAAGTGGCACCTGTTTTTAGAAGGCACTGAGGCCGCAGAAGCAGAATTTGATTTAAAGCAAAGCCTCGCCCTGTGGCCGAGTGGCACAAACTTAAGCTTGCCCACAACATCAACTAAACCAAAGCCGCTTAATCGAGCGACTTCGTCGATAAAGCAGTCCCACACTATCTATCTAATTGATGCGCCGGGCAGCGTACAAACTCAGGTACGAATTGGTTATGCCCTCGACGATAAACACTTGTCTGCTCAGGATATACCGCTCGCTTGCCGCAGTTTAGCCGCCATCTTGGGACGCAGCTTTTCGGGCCGGCTCTATTACGACTTGCGTGAACAGCGCGGCTTAACCTATGGCATTTACGGCCAATGCGCTAATGCGCCGCTCGCCACCAGCATTAAGTTTTATGGCAGTACGGCGATAGAGCACACGGGCGCCTTTGTGGTGGGGATTTTAGATCATCTCAACCTGCTGGCTTCGACGCCCGCGAGCGAGGGGGAAATTGCTGCGCTTAAAACCTATCTGATTGGCGAAGCACTGCTAACGCAAGACAATCCCAGCCAGCGTGAAACTCAGTTTATTCATCAACTCGTGTTGGGATTAGATCCCCAGTCGAGCCAAGCGATGAACGCAAAACTGCAGGATCTGACGCCAGCACAGCTGAAGCAATTAACCCAGCAAGCCTTTAGCGGCGAACCTTTGGTGATTTTACGGGGGGATGTCGATAGGATAACGGCCGACCTCACCCACAAGCTGCCGGGCTGGCAGCTAGAGGTGGTCAAAGTAAACGATTAATTTTTAGAGTTTACCGCTAGGTACATCGCTCGCCGTGCCCTGTTGTAACATCTGGGCATGGCCTTGCTCCATTTGCGCTAAGTCTTCCATGGCGGCGCCAGACTCCATATTAGGATGCCCTTCGCTTGGGTGTTCTGGATTGCTGCCATAGTGGCTATCCAATCCCATGACTGAAGCCGTTTGCGTGTCGTTATCGCTTGCGGCACCGCTATCCTTGGCGAGCGAGTCATCTTTCACGGGTGATGGCAGCAGAGTTTCACTATTCAGGGCATCGCCCTGCGCAGTATTTGCTGTAATGGCCGCGGGTTGACCAAAGGTGCTTAACCAAGTAGTTAACTTTGTCGGTGTTATGACACTGACCAGCACAATGACGGCTGCGGCCGCGGCGCCATAGGGTAACCATTTGCGCGCACCCGGCTGATTATCCCGAGCATACAAGGCGTTAGTCTGAGCGGTTTTAGTATTTTGGGCTGTGCTTTCTGGCGCTAAGGTTTGCAATAGCTCGGGTAGCTGTTCCAACTCTTGGCCGATAACACGCTGACCGATAAATTGCCCGCCCTCATAAATTTCTAATTGGTGGCTAAGCACTTCGCCCTCGACCGTGCCAGAGCTGACAATCACTAATTTATTGCAACGCACCTTGCCGCGAAAAACGCCGCAGACTTTCAGTTCATCACAGCAGAGCTCACCCAAGACTTCGCCACCAAGCTCGATTTTAATCTGTCCGGCGCAGCGGATATTCCCCGCTAATTTCCCCGCAACTAATGCCGTGCCCGCCAGTTGCATCTCGCCCTCAATGGAGGTTGAGGCACTGATGAAAGTGACACCATTACCTTTGCTACCCATAGGTTTAATTCCATATCATTATTTTTGTGAAAAAGATGTTAAGTGAAAATACCTGAAGAATAAAGCATTGGATTCCTTTGATATTTGACTTGAGTCGGTTTTAGGTAAGATTTTAGTCCGCTAATTAACTGTGTTAGGCTGGCAAGGTTTTTCAGCAGACTTAGGCTTAGCACCTCACACAAAATAAGCCCAAGTTTGCTGCCGCAAAGGGATAACACTGGCTCAATCGATGACAAATTCCATGGTCTTAAACCCGCTCACAACTGCAACAGCCACCCTATCACCTCTGGCCATTTATCAGGCCAAAATCGGCACCGAGCTGATTGAGGATCCCGCGCAGGCACAGGCGGTACTCGCCTTAGATAAGCTGTATCAGCAGATTATTGGCCAAACAGATGCTCAACCACTCAAAGGCTTATATCTGTGGGGTGATGTCGGCCGGGGTAAAACCTTTCTTATGGATTTGTTCTTCGATGCCCTGCCACAACAGGGAAAGCTTAGGTTGCACTTTCATCGCTTTATGGCGCGGGTACACCAAGCCTTAAAAGAACATGCGGGGCAGCGCGATCCCCTTAAGCTGATCGCAAAAAATCTAGCGCAGGAGTGCAAGGTACTCTGTTTCGATGAGTTTTTTGTCTCAGACATAGGGGATGCCATGATCCTCGCCGGTTTGTTTGGAACCTTGTTTGCCCAAGGGGTGGTGCTAGTCGCCACATCCAACATTCCTATCGAGCGCTTATATGAAAATGGTCTCGCCAGACACAGATTTTTACCCTGCATTGCCCTGCTCCAGGTCCATACCCAAATGCTGCATTTGAACGGCGAGCAAGACCACAGGTTGCACGCCTTGAATCACGAACCGTCGGCAGAGGCCATTGCCGCCACCTCAAAGAATATTGGCCTGACTGGCGCACTGGATTTCGAGGCCATTTTTACGGCGCTGACGCATGGCGCGCCCCTGCTTGAAGCCAGTACGCTGCGCATCTGTCAGCGGGATATTCCCGTCGTGCGCGCCACTGCTGAAGACCAGCTGCCATCGGTCGCCTGGTTTGATTTTCATGCCCTGTGCGATGGCCCGCGCTCGCAACTCGACTATATTGAAATTGCGAGCCGATTTAAGGTGTTAATGCTGAGCAATGTGCCCAGACTCGGGGGCGAAGTAAAAGGTTGGATCCGCGCCCGCGGCACTGAAGATGGCACAGGCGACAACCAAGCGGCCACCACGGGAGAGCGGCGACTGTCCTACGCAGCTAACGATGACCCAGCGCGGCGTTTTATCAGCCTTATCGATGAGTTATACGACCAAGGGGTGAACTTATATTTAAGCTGCGAAGTGCCACTGAGCGAACTTTACCAAGGCGGCGCCCTCAGTTTTGAGTTTCGCCGCACCTATAGCCGACTCATTGAAATGAGCCAGCAAAGAGTAGAATGAGTCGTAACGCCCATGGTCACGATTAACATCAGCAAAAAAGTGATATCAAGATGAATATTGGTGAATTATCCCAAAAGACCGGACTTGCGGCGTCGCGGATCCGATTCTACGAACGCATTGGTTTACTCAAAGCGGTGAAACGTAAAGCCAATGGTTACCGCAGTTATCCCCCTGAGGCCGTGATGGCGCTCGAGATGATCACCACCGGGCAACAGGCGGGATTTAGCCTCGACGAACTGCGGTTATTACTGCCAGCCGATCTGGCCGACTGGGATCATCAACATTTACTCACTTCGCTGCGGCAAAAGGTCAACGATCTCGAAGAAATCGAGCGAAAAATCGCACTCAACAAAGCCAAGTTATTGGAGGTCTTAACCGAAATTGAAGCTAACCCCCAAGATATGGACTGCCAAACCAATGCGCAGCGGGTGATGTCTCAATTCGGTTGGGATATTTTACCCACTCAATCGCAGCCAAAGTCCAAATAACCCGCTCACTGAAAGGCCTCATATCGAAGACAATAACGGCACCCTCTTTTTGGCCACCACTTTGCTGGCTGCGGATTTAGCCTAAATGTGTCACCACATTCCAACTAGCTTCTTTATTCTTATAGCATCACTAGGTGCGCTTTAAGCTCAAGCGAATAAATCCCAAGATAGGCTATTGACCTTAAACTTAGCTTTAACCTTAGGATAGTGGCAAACGAATCATCCCTTTGGAGAAAACATGAGACAAACCATACTCGGAGCCAACGGCCAAATCGGCAGAGAACTAGCCCTTAGCCTTAACCGCGAGTTTGACTGTGACATTCGCCTTGTTAGCCGTAAACCGCAAAAAGTGAATGCCACGGACGAGTTAAAGAGCGCCAACCTGCTCGACTTAACACAAACCTTAGCCGCGGTGGAAGGCTCTGAAATCGTTTATCTCACGGCGGGACTGCCAATGGATACTCAGCTTTGGGTCGAGCAATGGCCTGTTATCATGGGTAATGTTATCCAGGCCTGTAAGACTCACGGCGCCAAGCTGGTGTATTTCGATAATACCTATATGTATCCGCAAACGGCGGCGTCGCAGCGCGAGGATGCAGCATTTGCGCCCAATGGTGCCAAAGGCCGCGTGAGGGGCGAAATCACCCAAATGTTACTCGATGAGATGAAGGCCGGGCGACTCGAGGCGATGATCTGCCGCGCGCCAGAATTTTACGGCCCAGGCCAAACCCAGAGCATTACCAACACCACGGTTATCGACAATCTCGCCCAAAAGAAAAAGGCCAAAGTGTTTTTACGTGACGATACGAAACGCAGTTTGATTTACACCCCAGATGCCAGCCGCGCCATGGCCTTACTCGGGAATACGCCTGATGCCTATGGACAAACATGGCACTTACCCTGTGATGACAATAGATTGACCTATAAGGAATTTATTACTCTTGCAGCCGACATTTTTAAAGTATCGGCGCGATATACTGTGGTCAAAGAATGGCAACTGTGGCTCGCGGGTAAATTCAACCCCGCCATACGTGATGCGAGAGAATTGCTGCCCCGTTATCGCTGCGACAATCTGTTTATTTCCGATAAATTTAAAGCCCGTTTCCCTGATTTTAAGGTCACCCGCTTTGAACAAGGGCTGGCTGAAATCGCCAAGGAACGCAAGTTAATCTGAGAGTATGCTCGATGGCGTCGTGGATAAGTGTGACGCCATCTCATACATCCACTAACAGGCATTCACTAACATGCTGTGAGTACGACAGACGCTTAGGTTATCAGTCGCTAATAGCGACTTTTCCGGCAAGACCGACCAGTAACACGCCGGAAACGCACTCAAGTCCGCGAGCGTAACGCTGTGAATCGGCTCGATTAAATAGCCAACTGCCACAGGCGGCATATAGCAGGTTAACCAAAGTTGCTAGGCCACTGAAGAGTAAACCTAAGATTAACAGTTGCGTGGCAACCTCGCCCGAGGTCGGGTCGATAAATTGCGGTAAAAATGATAGGAAAAACAGCGCTACCTTAGGATTTAACACACTCACCACCATGCCCTGTAAAAACACATTGGTGTTTGGCGTGACGTTGTCGCCAATCACTATTCTGCTCTGGCCCTGCCAGCAGGATATCAGAGCTTTTACACCTAAATACAATAAGTAAGCCGCACCGAGCCATTTCACTATATTAAAGGCCAAGGCCGAACTTAAGATAATGGCGGAGAGCCCTAAGCAAGCGGCCAAGGTATGCACAAAATAACCCGCGCCTAATCCTAACGCCGCTTTAAGACCGCTGGCCATCTTACCCTTCATAGTGTTCGAAACGATGTAGACCACATCGGGCCCGGGGATCAGATTGATTGAGAGGCACGCAATCACAAACATCAGCAACGAATCTAGCTCCATTTATATTCCCCTGATTATCAGCAACGACATATTTTCCTAAACTACCCTATCCTCACTGCCGCGCCAAGACGAGTATCATCCATTAAATCGCTGGCTTAACTGCTGAATATCCGCGGCAACCCATTCAGGTTCAATACAGTCGGCAAGTTGGCTCGCCATAAACGACACCAACTGCATGGCAGCATAGGGTAAGCGCCTATCCCTACGTCCCACCAGATACCAGTTACTCTCCAGTGGAAATCCGTTCACCGACAATATTGCGGGTTTTTCACGCCCTTCCTGCAACGTGTGGGCCGAAATCACCGATAAACCTAAGCCCGACGCCACGCTTAAACGAATCGCCTCGTTGCTCTCAATTTGCATAGTGTCGCTCAAGGCAATCCCTTGGGCGCTACACCAAGATTCAAACATCAGCCGTGTGGCAGAGCCCGGCTCGCGCATGATAAAACGCTCTTGTTTCAACTCATTAAAGTTGAGGTGTTGGCGCTCAACCGCCCAATGATCCTTAGGGGCTATTAGTTGCAGCGGATTTTTAATGATCCGCGCCGATAACACGTGCTCACCACTTGGGGGATGACTAAAGAGATATAAATCATCTTCTTGACGCTCGAATCGCCCCAAAATATGCGCACGGTTGCCAATATTTAAGGTGACTTTGACCTGCGGAAATTGGCGATAGAAGGCCCCTAAAATCCGAGGCATCACGTATTTTGCCGTGGTCACTAGACCAATATTGATATGACCCACACTGCCGCCCCTCGCCTGTTGGATAAAGGCATCGAAGTCTTCGAAACGACTCAAGGTATCGCAGGCAACCCGATAGAGCTCTTGCCCGACTAAGGTCGGCTGCATTCGCCCCTCTGTGCTTACCAACAAAGGCTCGCCTAAAATATCGGCCAATTTCTTCAGTTGTAGCGAAACGGTAGGCTGAGTGAGATGCAAGGCGCGCGCAGCGGCTGAGATATTGCCAAGCCTGACCACCTGCACATACACCTCGAGCAAACGAAAGCTTAAGTGCCGAAGTTTAAGTTGGCCTTGGGAAGATTTATCCATATATGATTATCTATACCTAATCAGCAAACAATTTATTTTTCAATATAACGAATTGGGTTCAGAATCTCCAGCCATCGATGCCCGCAGAACTTTCTCGGCGCATTATTCTGTTGATGTCGTTATTAATGAGATACTTATGCCAGATATTGTCATTGCGTTTTTCGCCTTAGGTTTACTCGCCGGTTTGGTAAAATCCGATCTTAAGGTCCCACCCGCCATCTACGAAACCCTCTCGATTTTGTTAATGCTGACCTTAGGGCTTAAGGGCGGTATGGCGCTGCACGGTCATACCCAAAACCTAGTGATCACCGAATTGGTTGCTGTGGTCACCTTAGGCTTACTCATCCCCTTAGTGCTTTACCCTGTGCTGACACGCTTAGTGCGACTCGGTCGAACCGATGCCATTAGCATCGCCGCCCATTATGGTTCGGTGAGCGCGGGCACCTTTGCCGTGGTGCTCGCCATGGTGGAAAAATCAGGGATGACATTAAGACCCGAAACTACCCTATACCTAGTGCTACTCGAACTGCCCGCGATTGTGGTCATGCTCTGGCTGCACAGATACTTAAGCTCAAAACAGGCGGGGCAAGATGCCGCGCCAACGGCCCATAAATCCAGTGTGTTACACGAGGCGCTAACCAGCCGTGGCGTCGTGCTACTTGTAGGTGGTGTCGTGATAGGTTGGCTCTATGGCCCGACGGGACTAGCCCCTCTCACACCTGTGCTGCTCGGCGGCTTCAAAACTCTACTGGCACTGTTTTTATTGGAGATGGGCTTAGTCACGGCGAAAGTCTGTTTACCGCTACCGCTGCAACAATGGCGCCTGTTAGTGTTTGCCGCCGTGACGCCATTTATCTTGGCATGGTGTGGTATCGGTGTTGGTTTATGGCTGGAATTGCCCGAAGGCAGTATCTTAGTGCTTACGGCCTTAAGTGCCAGCGCCTCCTATATTGCAGCGCCTGCCGCTATCCGCGCCGCCATTCCCGAGGCTAATATCGGTTTGGCTATGCTGGCGTCGCTTGGGATTACCTTCCCGGTAAATGTGTTAATCGGTTTGCCCTTGTATCAGCACTGGGTGTTACAAATTACCGCTTAATTTTCAGCCATAAAAAGGGAGACTCCTGTCTCCCTTTTTACCTTATAAATCTGTTTATCACTGAGTCAGCGACCCGATTAACTAAGGCTTATCCGAGTGATGCACCGCTTTATCTCGATACATGGCTCGGTCGGCGGCGTCGAGTAGATCATCCAGATTCATATCCGATGCTGGCGACCAATGGGCTATGCCTATGCTGGTTTCGAGGGGATGCTCTGAATGTTGTTGATTATACTCGCCAAGTAACAGCTTAAAGCGCTCAATCGCAAAGTTCACTGTATCGCGCTCGATAAAACTTAATAGTACCACAAACTCATCGCCGCCTAGCCGTGCAATCACATCGGACTCCCTAAAGGCCGCCATCAAAATATGGGCAAAATCATAGAGCAATTGGTCGCCCTTACGGTGACCAAAGCTATCGTTTACCTCCTTAAAAAAGTCGAGGTCGAAAAAGACTAAGGCAGCCTCAGCATCGGTACGACGACAACTCGCCAGCGATTGATAGGCGAGTAACTCAAACCCTCGGCGATTGGAGATCATGGTCAGTGGGTCTAAGGTATTTTGCGCGATGGACAAGAGCTCGGCTTCCACCATTTGCCCGAGATCCGTTAAGGTTTCGGCGTCTTCTTCGGTAAAATCACGCGGCTCATTACCGATTAAGCACAGAGTACCAACCCGAAACTCACCATGAATAGTGAGGGGATAACCCACATAAAAACGAATATGGGGCGGCTCAGTGACTAAAGGATTATCACAAAAGCGTGGATCCTTTAGCGCATCATGCACAACGAAAATCCCATCATGATTAATCGCATGGGCGCAGAGGGAAATATCCCTAGGGGTTTGCTCCACTTCTATCCCTTGGCGGGATTTAAACCACTGGCGATTCGCATCGACTAGGGTCACTAAACAAATGGGCAGTGAAAAGATCCGCCGAGTCAATCGAGTGATCCTATCGAATCTTTCTTCGGCATCGGTATCGAGTACATTCAGCGCTCTTAGAGTAACTAAACGCTGCAACTCGTTTTCAGGAATTGGAGGTAATTGCATAGTACGCTCCGCTAACGGCTCTTAATCAAGCTTAGTCTAAGCCCAAGGAGTGGAACAGCAAGGAATGGCGTTAACCGCCCTGCTATTCCTCCGTGGCTTTAGCTATTCGAGTATATTTCGATAAATATTCATCACCCTTTCAGCATGTTCTTCCACATCGGCGTAGGCTAACTTACCGGCTTTTTGTTGCAGGGTGAGGCGATGATTTTCATCCCTTAGCCAGCAATAACTCTGGGTTAAGTGCTGCGCGCTCATTAGCGGCAAAAGCTCAAGCTCGGCCAACACCCCAAAAATACGCACGTTATCAGACCAAATCGACAACTCGGGATACTCATGGGCATGAGCGAGCACTAAATATTGGGCGATAAACTCAATATCCGTGATCCCGCCGGGGCTCTGTTTCAGATCGAATTCACCTTCACTGACCTTGAGTAAATGGTCGCGCATCTTTTGGCGCATCTCACGCACGGCCTTTTTCAGCTCGTCCTTTTCCCTTGGTTGCTCAAGCACAGAGGCGCGGATCTGGCTAAATTTAGCGGCTAAACTATTATCGCCAAACACAAAACGTGAACGCACTAAGGCTTGATGCTCCCAAGTCCAGGCCTCCTGCGTTTGATACTCGCCAAAGCGCGCAATCTCACTCACCATTAAGCCCGATGAGCCAGACGGACGCAGGCGCATATCCACTTCATACAATTCACCCGAGGTGGTTCGGGTCGAGAATAAGTGCAGAATACGTTGAGCCAGTTTCAAATAAAAATGACCCACCTCTATCGGTCGATCGCCATTGGTGAGGCTATTGGCCATGTTTTCGGGCGCTTCGTAGAGGAAGACTAAATCCAGATCCGAACCGTAACCCAGTTCGATACCGCCTAACTTACCATAACCTATGACCGCAAAGCCGGTGTCGTTGCCTTCCTCAAGATAACTGGGCACACCATGGCGCACCGCCACTTGCTGCCATGCCTGCATCACCACTTGCTCGATAATGGCTTCGGCCAAGAAGGTTAAGTGGTCACTCACCTGCATCACAGGCAAAACGCCAGTCACATCGGCGGCGGCAATTTTCAGCTGTTGTGACAACTTAAACTGGCGCAGTGCCTCCATTTGCTGCTCCATATCATCCTCAGGTACTCGCAGCAGATACTGGCGCAATTCACTGGGATAATCATCGAGCGATGTCGTATCGTACAGATGCGCAGGGTCGATAAGCTCATCGAGCAACATCGGGAATTTAGCAAGCTGCGCCGCAATCCAAGGGCTAGCGCAGCACAGACTCACGAGCTGCTGACGGGCGCCGGGATTTTCGCATAGCAATTCGAGATAAGTCGTGCGCGTCAGAATTTGCTCCAGCACCTTTGAGACTGGCTCGAAGGCCGCTGAAGGACTCGGCTGATTGAGTAACTCGTCGAGCAATCTTGGCATTAATTTATCGAGGGTCTCACGGCCACGGGGGCCAATCGAGCGTTTCGTCACTGTGTCGCGCCAGCTGCTGAGCAGCGGCCAAAGTTTATCGTCATCAATCTGCTGCTCGGCTAGGAGATTAACTGCGTGGTCGTCCTGCTGCACATTCCACAGCTGCGCAGTCCAATGCTCGGCTTTTTCCTCACCTTCTTCACCGCCAACTGTGGCTTTAAAATGGCGATGAATTTTCGCCATCGCCGCCTCAATATGGGTACGAAGATCGGTTTCGTTGGTCATATCAAGCACTGCGCACAATCTTGCCCAATCTAGGGGGTTATTTGGCAGAGTCTGGGTTTGCTTATCATCAATTGCCTGTAACAGGTTCTCGACTCGGCGCAGTAATAAGTAACTGTGTTTTAACTCATCGACCGCTAAGTATTCGAATTGCCCTAGACTGTAAAGGGTATCCATGGCCCCAAATAGGCTCTGCTGGCGCAGGGCGGGTTCACGACCGCCGCGGATCAGCTGGAAGCTTTGCACCACGAACTCCACTTCACGTATCCCGCCGGCACCGAGTTTAATATTGTCGGTTAACTGACGGCGACGCACTTCTTGGGCAATGAGTTGTTTCATTTTGCGCAGGGATTCAATCGCCGAGAAGTCGATATAACGGCGATAGACAAAGGGGCGCAGTAAGCTGTGTAATTCGTCGGAAAAATGGTTCCACGGCCCAAGCGAGCGGGCTTTGACCATGGCATAACGTTCCCAGTCGCGCCCTTGCTCTTGGTAATAATCCTCAAGGCCGCTGAAGCTCACCACCAATGGGCCACTCTCGCCGTAGGGACGCAGGCGCATGTCGACGCGGAACACAAACCCATCGACGGTAATTTGGTCGAGTAAATTAACTAACCGCTGCCCCATACGGATGAAAAACTGTTGGTTATCGAGGCTTCGGCGCCCACCCACGGTTTCGCCATGTTCGGGGAAGGTAAAAATCAGGTCGATATCGGAGGAGAAGTTAAGCTCACGCCCACCTAGCTTGCCCATGCCCAAAATAAGCAAAGGCTGCGGATTGCCCGCCTTATCCATTGGCGTGCCATATTGGGCACACATTTCCTTATAGAGCCAATCCCTTGCCCCTATCACCAACGCTTCGGCGAGTGCCGAGAGGTCTAACAGTGACTCTTCTAAGCTGGCGTAATCTAAAAAATCTCGCCAGGCTAAACGCACCATTTGATAGTTACGGAATCGGCGTAATTGACGTTTTGCGAGGTCTTCAGTCGTCGCACTACTTAACTGTTCGTGTAACTGGGCATCAAAGGTCTGCCGCTCCACTTGCTGCAAATCGCCCGCGAATAAAGTGTTTATCCACTCGGGTGACCGAGTTAACTGCGCTGCGATATAATCGCTTAATCCTAAAACGTTTTTCAGTTCCTGCTGCTGCGCAGGCGTTAAATTTGCCAGTCCTTCTGACCATACTTCGGCGAGGCGTGCCCAATGCCGCTCTGCGGCTTGATTGATGAGGGGAGACAATGACTTATTACTGTCTTTTTGTACGGCCATAATAATCCCTAACAAATTTAAACGTCGACATATTATGTCATAAATGATATAGAATGAAGCCACATCAGGTTTGATACCATTGCCATGCCTCAAGGCAAATTTCCCTCCATGGCAAATGCAAGTCAGCCCAACAGAAAGTGGCCCCCTCTTTCTTGGCTGTTTAGGGTACTATAACCTGTGAGGCAAACATATTGGGCAAGTCGATTATTATTGTCCGCCCATATTTGAGTTTTATTTCAGCACTTTTGGAGAAAACATGGCAGGAATGCTAATGCGGGTTCTCACGTCGATACTCATTTTGGCCGCGACCTTATCGCTTACGGGTTGTGGCGATGACAGGCCAGAGAAAATTGAGAAGTATCAACAACTCACTCAGCAGCGCCTCTCGACACTCAATACCATGCTCGAGGACGGCCAAGTACGTAACGCCAATCTGCTCAAGCAATACAGCAGTTTGCTCAAACAACAAAAGCCCGATTTCGCGCCACTCTTGGATGAATTAGCCAAGGATTCAACCGCCGAAGGGCCTATGTATACCTCGCTGAAGCGCCGCTTAGACGATGCCAAAAACTCGGCTAACTTTACCGATCTCGACCAGCAACTCGCCGAGGTTGAGAACCTTTATCAAGCGGCCGATCCCAGCCTATATAACGACATGCTTTCCGATCCAGTGAACGTGATTGCCGATATGTCGGAGGGCAAGCTTGCCCGTGTTAATGCCATCAGCCGTGAAGCGGCGGCCCTTGCCAATAATGCCGAAGATTTTGGCCCTGGTAGCCAATTGGTGGGTAACCCGGCTTACGGTAGCTGGCAGACAGACTCGAGCGGCATGTCCTTCTGGGCTTGGTACGGCATGTATTCGATGTTTTCGAATATTTTCCACCGCCCCATTTATTACGACCGTTGGTCGGGTAACCGTGGCTACAGCTATTACAACGACGTAGGTCGCTATCGCTACACCTCGCCAAAACAAGCACAGGCGCAGGAAAGAACCTTCGAGCAGACCAAAAAACGTTTCGATTCTCAAGGGAAACGCTTCGACAGCCCCTATTCAAAATCGCGCACGGGTGCCACGGCTCTCTCCCGTGAGAGCAGCAGCGCGCCTAAAACCAATAACACAGCGAATAAGTCGAGCGCGCAGTCGGGCAGCAAATTCCGCTCTAATTATTCTAAAGACAGCAGTTTCCGTAATTCCAGCAACCGCACGACCCGCAGTGTGCGCCGAGGCAAGTAAACTAAAGGATCTCCCATGACATTATTTCAGGATTTCGGTATCACACCAGAGCTAGTCACTATACTGGCAATTGACCTCACTATTGCGGTTATCTTATTGACATTAATGCGTTATTTGCAGGGCTGGAGCGTCAGAGTCAACAGCAGTAAAGAACTGGCTGAACGCGATAACTTTGCCTTTGGGATCAGCACCGCCGGTGCCGTTGCCGCGCTAGGCATAGTGCTGACTGGTGCAATTACTGGCGCTGCTGCACCCTCGTATTTAACCGAAGCCATTGGCATGAGCGCCTACGGATTATTTGGTTTAGTGCTGATTAAGCTCGGGCGCTTTTTACACGACAAAATCGCGCTAAACGAGTTAGATAAGAATCAGCAAATCCTTAAAGGTAATGTGTCAGTCGCCATTGTGGATGCAAGCGCCGCCATCGCTACCGCGATCATTATTCGCGCCGTACTGTTATGGGCCGAGGATTTAACACTCGATACCTTTATCGCCATCTTCAGCGCCTTTGCGATTTCGCAGTTGATGCTAGTGCTACTCACCCGCCTACGCGAAAAACGCTTCGCGAGTCGTAATCAAGACTCTTCCATGCAACAGGCGCTCGCCCAAGGCCACACGGCGTTAGCCATTCGCCACGCAGGCTTTATGATCGCCATGGCGCTAAGCTTTAATGCCGCGAGTCATTTTATCCTGTTCAACCCAACCGCCTATGTGACTAACATCATCGGCTGGTTAGTCTTCTCCATCATCATGCTGGTCGTACTGACACTGCTGCTGTTTGTGATCAAAAAGCTGGTGCTGGCACGAATCGATTTAGCGGATGAGGTCGAAAGACAGCACAACATTGGTATCGCTGCCGTAGAAATGGCCATCAGTATTGCTATCGCACTTATTCTCACGGCCCTAATGGCGTAATCCAATGCACGAATCCCAAACAACTGGCTCGGCGACTCAAGCGGTAAAAACGAGTCGCCTAAGCTGGTTCGATGATGTCCTACTATTGGGCATTATGGCCGTGCTCGCTGGGTGCGGCCTGATCTACGAATACCTGTTGTCCCACTATGCAGGCCGGATCTTAGGCGCGTTAGAAGCCGCCATTTACACTATGATCGGCCTGATGATCGTCTCCATGGGTCTTGGCGCCTTTGCCGCACGCAAAATTAAAGATGCCTTTACCGGCTTTGTGGTGCTCGAACTCACGGTCGCGCTCTGTGGCTCGCTGGCGATTTTAATTACCGCAGCCGTGATAGGTTTTGGTCAGCAGCTGCCGATGCTTATCGCCTCCACCTTAGGCTTACCACCGGATCAACTGCCCGAAGGTGGCATGATTGGCTCGCTGCAGAAGCTGAGCGAATATCTGCCCTATGTCTGGGGCGTGCTGCTCGGCTTGATGATCGGGATGGAAATTCCGCTGATCGCGAGAGTGAGACAATCCCTGTCTGATGAACACTTACTGCATAATGCCGGTACTATTTATGGCGCCGACTATATTGGCGCAGGGATTGGCGCGGCCATTTGGGTCGGCTTTATGCTGGCCATCGATATTCAACTCGCCGCCGCGCTGACCGCTAGCTTTAACTTGCTCGCCGGCTTTGTGTTTATCTGGCGTTTTTGGCCCAAGATCCAAAGGGCAAAATTATTGCTCGCGGGGCATTTTGTGGTCACGGGCGTATTATTGCTGCTCGCCATTCAAGGGCCGAGCTGGGAGCAACAGTTCAACAATCTGCTCTATAAAGACAAAGTGGTTTACGCTAAGGCCACGCGCTTTCAACAACTCACCTTTACCGAACGCTTACGCGGCAATGGCCTCTCCCCCATATATTCCTTGTATATCAATGGCCGATTACAGTTCTCGAGTATCGATGAACATATCTACCATGCGTTTTTAGTTCACCCAACGCTTGCAGCCAGCGCTCGCCACAACAAGGTATTAATCATTGGTGGTGGTGATGGATTGGGCCTAAAGCAAGTGCTGCGTTGGGAGCCTGAGCAAGTGACCTTACTCGATCTTGATGCCGCATTGGTGCAACTCTTTAAAACGCCCGATACGGATATGCCTAAGCGCCTAAGCCAAGCCCTGTTAGCTCTCAATGGCAATGCCTTTAACGATCCTCGCGTTAACGTGATCCACGACGACGCCTTTAATGGTGTCGATAAACTGATTGCCGCAGGGGATAAATACGATGCCATTATTGTGGACTTGCCCGATCCTAGCCATCCCGATTTAAATAAGCTCTATTCGGATTATTTCTATCGCAAGCTCAAGGAACTAATGAGCAGTGATGGTGCTCTGACTGTACAGTCAACCTCACCCTATCACGCGCAAAAGGCCTTTATCTCAGTCGCAAAAACTTTGGCCTTAGCAGGATTTGACGTAAAACAGTATCACCATAACGTCCCAAGCTTTGGAGAATGGGGCTGGAGCATTGCCACCCTATCGGGAAAGGATGCTCAGCATCGCCTAGGCGAGCTGACAACACTACCGATAGCGGATGACTGGTTAACCTTAGGTTTAGTCAAAGGTGCCTTTGAATTTCCTGCCAATTTTTATCAGGACGCCGCCAGTATTAAGCCTAACGAACTCGGTTCGTTGCAGTTGTACCATTATCATCAACAGGCATGGTCCGAAACCCAAGGACTGGATCTTTTTTAACGGATAAAGATAGTGCTTGACATATTATGTCTCGGTGCTATCTTTGAACACAGACATAATATGTCAATAAGGACAAATATGAATATCCATACTCTTGCTAATCACCTCAACAGCCTTGGCAATAACAGCCAGACCGGCTTCCAATTCGATTGCTATCCAATTGATGGTGAAGTCGAAGTGTTGCAAGTGAATGTGGTCGGCCGTGAAGAAATCCCGGTATTCGTATCGGTGACGGACAACCAAATTCTCTGCATCAGCTACCTGTGGGGCGAGAACGAAGTAAACCAAGAACGTCGCAGCGAAATGTTTGAAACCATGCTCGAATTAAACATTCCAATGCCATTGTCAGCCTTTGCCAAAATTGATGACAAATACGTGGTTTACGGCGCGCTTTCTCTGCAATCTAGCATGCTCGAAATCGAGCAAGAGTTAGCAGTCTTATCCGATAACTGCTTAGAAGTTATCGATGAAATGGTCGACTATCTGAAATAAGGAGCCACAATTATGGGCATTCTGAACAAAATTTTAACAGCGTTTCGCGGTGGTGCCACCGAAGTTGGCCAAAGCATCGTAGACGCAAACTCGACTCGAATTTTCGAACAGGAAATCCGTGATGCCGAGAAACACTTAACCAACGCCAAGCGCGAACTGACCGATGTGATGGCGAAAGAAATGCAAGCCAGCCGTGAAGTTGACCGCTTAAAGCGCTCAATTGCCGAACATGAAGGCTATGCAACGCAAGCTTTAGATAAAGGCAATGAAGCCTTAGCCATTGAAGTGGCTGAAAAAATTGCTCAATTAGAGCAAGAGTTAGCTGAGCAGCAAACTGCTAATGATAGCTTTAGCGCTCACGCACTGCGCCTGAAAAGATTTAGTGAAGAAAACCGAGCGTCAACTGTCTGAATATCAACGTCAGTTAAGCATGGTTTAAACCAC
>AACY020565305.1_pt1 | contig 20593 bp, 19 predicted proteins | sample 267378 | NCBI WGS metagenome assembly AACY02 (sample SAMN02954345, study PRJNA13694) | marine metagenome | biome: aquatic; feature: ocean; material: water; isolation source: isolated as part of a large dataset composed predominantly from surface... | reverse complement strand
GCCCAACCAGATAATAATTTTCTAAGTGCGGCTGAATACAATGCAATGTTCACCATGCATGGGACCACAATGGTTTTCCTAGCAATAATGCCAATTAGTGCTGCGTTCTTCAATTATCTCCTCCCTCTTCAAATAGGAGCTAGGGATGTTGCTTTCCCAAGATTGAATGCTCTTAGTTTCTGGATTTGGGTTTTTGGAGGACTTTTCTTATATTCAACATTCGTATTTGGAACAGCAGGAGCACCTGAAGGAGGATACCTAGCTGAGGAAGTTGGATGGCTTGGCAATGCTCCAAATGGTGGTTGGTTTGGATATCAACCTAATGCAGGTTTTAAATATTCACCAGGGACTGCAATGGACTATTGGGCAATCGGCTTACAAATACTTGGAATTTCTTCTCTTGTATCAGCATTTAATTTCATCGTAACAATATTAAATATGAGGACTCAAGGAATGAGATTGATGAGAATGCCTGTATTTACCTGGATGACTTTTGCTGTGGCTTTTCTTCTTGCCTTTTCATTACCAATAATTGCAATTGCTCTCTTTTACGTAACTTTTGATAGACAATTTGGTACTACTTTCTTCTTGACTGAAGGTGGAGGAGATCCTGTTTTATGGCAGCATTTATTCTGGCTATTTGGTCACCCCGAAGTATATATTCTTATTCTTCCTGCTTTTGGAATTGTTTCTGAAATACTACCTACATTTTCAAGAAAGCCTCTCTTCGGTTATCCAGCGATAGTTTTTGCAGGTTTTGGTATTGCATTTATCGGATTCGGAGTCTGGGCACACCATATGTTTGCTTCAGCAATCAGCCCTGTTGCGCAAGCTGGGTTTGGTATCTCAACTATGATTATTGCTGTTCCCACAGGGGTAAAAATATTTAATTGGTTAGGAACAATATGGGGAGGTAAGTTAAATCTAAAAACCCCTATGTTGTTTGCTCTTGGTTTTATAGGAATGTTTGTTATTGGTGGTTTAAGTGGAGTAACCCACTCGGTTGTTCCAGCTGATACACAACAAACTGATACGTATTATATTGTTGCCCACTTTCATTATGTTCTGTTCGGTGGTGCAATGTTTGGGATTTTTGCTGGTTTATATTATTGGTTTCCAAAAGTCTGGGGAAAAATGTATAACGAAACTCTTGGTCAAATACACTTTTGGACAATGCTCATTGGGTTTAATTTAACGTTTGGACCTATGCACTGGCTTGGTCTTCAAGGACAGGTTAGAAGAACATGGGTATATGCAGAGGAGACAAATTTAGGCTTTTGGAATCTTATAGTTTCAATTGGAGCCTTTATTATCGCATTATCAATACTTATATTTATGGCCAACTGGATGTACTCAAAAAGAAAAGGAGAAAAAGCTCCTTTTGATCCTTGGGATGCCAGAACAATTGAATGGACTATTCCTTCTCCTACACCAGTGTGGAATTTTTCAAAAGCACCTCATGTTAAGGCATTAGATGATTTCTGGCATGCAAAATATGACGAGGATGAAGAAGGAAGAGCAGTAAGAAGAGATTCTGCTGACGCCTTACTAGCTCAACTTGAAGAAGAAGGTTTAAACCCAGAAGAAGAAATAGAATTGCCTAATCCTTCTTACTATCCATTTGTTCTATCATCAGGTCTGCCATTTTTAGGATATGCTGTAATTTACAAATCAATTCCTTTAGCCTTAATTGGAGTCGTTCTTATATTGGTAGGGTCTTTTGGTTGGGCTACAGAGCCACTTGAAGAAGAGTTTAGGTCAGAAGAAGAAGAATGAGTGGAGGTCACGACTATCCGCATGAATCAACTGGTGTTGAGACTAGAAAACTTGGAATGTGGGTTTTTCTTTCAACTGAAATATTATTTTTTGGTACTTTAATAACTACATTCATGATCTTTAAAGGTCGTGATTTTCCTGGAATGAAATTAACTGATGTTTATGACATTCCTTTTACATCTGTAAGCTCTTTTGTTTTATTAATGAGCTCATTAACTATGGTGCTTGCCCACAATGCATTAGAAAATGAAGATCAAGAAAAAACAAGGGTTTGGCTTTTAGCAACAGCAATGCTTGGCTCTGTCTTTCTTGCTGGACAAATTTATGAATTTACTGAGTTTTACCATAAGGGATTTGAGCTTTCTACAAATATTTTTAGCTCAACATTTTATGTTTTAACTGGGTTTCACGGACTACATGTTTTTATTGGTGTAGTTTTCCTAATTGGACTTTGGATAATTGGTCAAAGACAAAAAGGATTGTCTCTAGATAGTGGGTTTAATCTTGAATTCATTGCATTATATTGGCACTTTGTTGATATTGTATGGATTGTTTTATTTACTGTGGTGTATTTAATCTAATGTCTGATAATCACAGAGAACACCCTACTCCAAAAAAATATGTTCAAATTGCTATATTTCTAGGAGTTTTAACAGCAATCGAAGTAGCACTCTACTACACAGAAGATATCGTAGGAGTTTTTACAGATCCTTTGTTAATTTTCTTAGCAATAGGAAAATATGTTGTTGTTGTTGGTTGGTTTATGCATTTACGCTTTGAAAATAAAATGGTTAACAGATTCTTTGCAGGAGGCATGATATTAGCAGTAATACTTTTTGCAATTGTAATGATCGAAAGAGCAGCAGGAGATTACTTTAATTAATGATTTCAATTACATGGCATCCCCATTTTGATGTATGGGCACTAATTTTTTCTTTAATAATTTTTTTTGAATATACAACTGATAATAACTATCTAAAAAAAGATAAGCGAAAATTCTGGTATTCGGGCCTTTTTATTCTGTGGCTTTTCACTGACTGGCCAATACATGACATTGGTGAGCAGTATTTATTTTGGGTCCACTCTCTAGAACATTTAGTTCTTGCATTAGTATCCCCTCCTTTATTATTACTAGGAATGCATAGTGCTCAAAAAAAAATAATATCAGTAAAACCATTCATCAATCTTCTAAAAGTAACTAGTCATCCACTAGTAGCTTTTATTCTTTTTAATACAGTAATGGTTGGCATGCACTGGAGTTTGATTGTTAATTTAATGGTGACAAATAAATTATTTCACTTTTTTATACATTCATTAATGCTTTTAGTTTCGTTAAATATGTGGGTACCAGTAATTGGCTTTACAGATAAAATAAAACAACTTGGCTCACCTGGAAAAATAGCATATCTATTCCTACAGTCATTATTTCCAACAATTCCAGCAAGCTTTTTGGCTTTTGGTAATGAGCCCCTTTACTCTGCATATGTAGGTATTGATCAAGTATTTAACATTTCAACTATAGATGACCAAACCCTTGCAGGTGTGATATTAAAGCTTGGTGGAGGGCTTATATTATGGGCTTCAATATTAATAATTTGGATGCAATGGTATAAAACAGAAAAAACGTTTGATGATGTAGTTAGAAACTCTTCAAATGACTAAAATTCAAAGAGAATCAAAATGGATGAAAAGTTAGTAGAAGAAATTAGCAGCTCAACAGGGGTGCCTCAAGAATTAGTATCTAGGTCAGCTCAAGCAAGAGCTGAAGCAAACGGTGTAGATATCAATAATATTTTATCTAGTTGGTCTTCTGGAGAGGTTGTTGCTCCTAGTCCACAAGCTGATAAAGAAGAGCCAGTAGTTGCTGAGACTGTTGAAGAAGAGCCAGTAGTTGCTGAGACTGTTGAAGAAGAGCCAGTAGTTGCTGAGACTGTTGAAGAAGAGCCAGTAGTTGCTGAGACTGTTGTAGCGACAATAGAAGAAGTTGCACCTCCTGTAACACTGTTCACAAAAATTATAAAAACACTTCAATATGGTTCTCTTTTTGGAGTAGTGGCTGGATTTATTCAAGCTTTTATTATTAGTTCTAATTTATACGATGGTCTTGTGCTTGAATCTGAAACCCTTAAATTAATTGCTAACTATGAGCAAAGTAGATATATTTTAAATTTAGCATTAACTACAACTTTCTTTGCAATAGTTAATTCCGTAAATATAAAAAAAATCCTAGATACCAACTTTGAAGGATTTGGGATTCATACTTCTGATAGAGAGTCTGTTTTTCTTGGTTTAGGCTTAGGTTTAATCTTTGGTTCATCAACTGGATTTTTAATCACTTCTAGTATTGGGCAGGTGATCGAAGGAATCTTGCCAGAAGATCCAACAACTTATTTGATTCCGGTCTTTGGTTCTTTTTGGAGGGTTGTTTTATTTGGTATATTTTCTCAAAGTCTTATAGCCTTAACAACAATGATATTAGGTGTTCCAAAAGGGCTTGATGTTTACGAGCAAGAGCAAGCAGATATTGTTAGAAAAAGAATAACAGGATCAATTGTTGTACCATTAGGTGCCATTATTTCAGGGGGAATTGTATCTGTATTTATTTCACAAGTATTTATAAACTTTCATGATTATGCTGTACTTTTTGCTTTGATAATTTCAGCAACTATCTTACTATTTGCTTCAATCATGAGTTCAGCACCAAAAATTAAAATAACTAGAAATGAAGTCTTGATTGCTGGAGCAGGAATATTAACTTTAATAGTAATAATCGCAAGCGTTGCTGCTAGCCAACATTAATTCGAGGTGAAAGAAGTTAATTTTAAAGACGAAAAATTAGTCCAAGATTATCTAGATCAAGATAGATGGAGTGGAATAAAAAGAAACTATGCATCAAAAGATGTATCTTCTTTACGTTCTCCTTTCAAGGTTAGTAATACTATATCTGAAAAGGGGTCTCTCTATTTATGGGAATTATTAAATAGAGAAGATGCATGGGTTTCAGGATTAGGAGCTGCAACTATTCAACAAGGAGTCCAGATGCTAAAGGCAGGACTTGAAATTATCTACGTAAGTGGATGGCAGATAGCATCGGAAAGTAATATCGGAGATAATACTTATCCAGATTTATCACTTTATCCATCAAATAGTGGCCCTAACTTTATAAAAAAAATGAACAATACACTACTAAGAGTAATTTCTGAAAAAGAAATGGATTCTCTCCCACCCATTGTTGCTGACGCTGAATCTGGCTTTGGGGGTATTTATAGTGTATTTAACTTAACTGCTCAATTCATTAATTCAGGGATTTCTGGTTTACACTTTGAGGATCAATTGGCATCAGAAAAAAAATGTGGCCATATGGGAGGTAAGGTAGTGATCCCTACCCGTGAATTTATAAATAAACTAAATGCCTCAAGATTAGCTTCTGACGTCCTAGAGACTCCAATAATACTTATAGCAAGGACTGATTCATTAAATGCAAAGCTTATAACGTCTGATTTTGATGATGTTGATAAGCCATATTTAAGTGGAAAAAGAACACAGGATGGATACTTTGAACTAAAAAATAATAAAGAATTGGCAATTGCAAAATCCCTTTCTTATGCAGAATTTGCAGATGTAATTTGGTGTGAAACAAATGAACCAGACTTAGGATTTGCAAAAGAATTTGCAGATGAAATTAAATCTAAATTTCCAAAAAAACTTTTAGCATATAATTGTTCTCCGTCATTTAATTGGACTGAGAAATTTTCTGATGATGAACTTTCTAAGTTTCAAAGCCAACTTTCAGATTACGGATATAAATTGCAATTTGTATCTCTTGCAGGCTTTCATTCTATGGCTAGTGCGATGTATGAACTTGCAATAAATTATAAAGGTGGAGATATGAAAGCTTTTGTTGAACTTCAAGAGAAAGAGATTGAGTTGGAAAAAAGAGGGTATACGGGAACCAAGCATCAACAAGAAGTAGGTTCAAATTATTATGAGCAGGTCGGTGAGATAATCTTAGGTCAAGATTCTGAATTACTTTCTGAAAAAGACTCGACAGAAAATACACAATTTTAATAAAATAATTCTATGAGTTTCTTTAAAGATAAAACAATAGTTATGAGCGGTGGGTCTAGAGGTGTTGGTCTTGAAATAGCTAAAGCACTTGGGAAAGATGGAGCAAATGTAGCAATTTTAGCAAAAACTACTGAACCTCATCCAAAGCTTCCTGGCACCTTATATACAGCCGCTGAAGATATTGAAAAAGTTGGTGGTAACGCACTTCCATTAGTCTGTGATATAAGATTTGAAGAGCAAGTTCAAGATTCAGTTGCTCAAGTTGTTGAAAAATTTGGTGGTATAGATATTTGTATTAATAACGCAAGTGCTATACATCTAAGCGACACTCTTAGCACACCAATGAAAAGGTATGATTTAATGCATAATATAAATGTGCGAGGAACATTTTTATTAAGCCAAACATGCATACCTCACCTCAAGAAAGGAAATAATCCACATATTTTAACTCTTGGACCTCCATTAGATATAGCAAGGAAGTGGTTTGGAATAACTCTTGCTTATACTACTGCTAAATATGGAATGTCACTTATTGCTCATGGGCTAGCAGAAGAACTTGGAGAATTTGGTATAGCTTCTAATTGTTTATGGCCTAGAACAGCTTTAGATACTGCAGCAGTGCAAAATGTAATTGGTGCAGAATTAGTTAAAGGTTCTAGAAAGCCATCAATATACGCCGATGCTGCATATGCGGTTTTAAAAAGAGACTCCTCAGATTGCACAGGTAACTTCTTCCTAGATCAAGACGTTCTAGAAGAAGAAGGTGTCACCGATTTTGAACAATATGCGATTGAACCTGGTCAACAACTAGTATCAGATTTCTTTGTTGATGATAATCCAGAAGATTGGATGCAACTTTAGCATAAAATATTATGAGAAGTGCTTTTATAGTAGACGGTTTAAGAACACCAATTGGAAGACGGGGTGGGTCCCTGAAGGGAATCCACGCAATAGATTTACTAGGATTAGTAATCGAAAATCTTGTAAGCAGAAATGGTATAGATCCTATTGATGTTGATGATGTAATTGCAGGATGTGTTTCTCAACTTGGAGAACAAACAGGAAATGTTGGAAGAAATGCTGCATTAGCTGCAGGACTACCGGAAACGGTTCCTGGAACAACTGTTGACAGACAATGTGGATCATCTCAGCAAGCTCTACACTTCGCAGCTCAGGGAATAATGGCTGGATCTTATGATGTTGCAATTGCTTGTGGTGTTGAGATGATGTCAAGGGTCCCAATGGGATCAACATTTAGTTACGAAGGACCAGAAGGTATTTCTACAGCATTTGGTCCAAAAATGTACGACCGGTACCCTGGGTTAGTTCCTCAAGGACTTTCTGCAGAAATGATGGCAGAAAAATGGGAACTGGGGAGAGAAGAATTAGATGAAATATCATACTCTTCACACCAAAGAGCTATTAATGCTCACGATAATGGATATCTTGATAAACAAATTCTAAAAATTACTGAAACATTAGATAAAGACGAAGGCGTAAGGCCTGAAACAACTAAGGAGATTCTTTCAGGGCTAGATCCTGCTTTTAAACCGGATGGAGTTATTACTGCCGGAAATTCCTCTCAGATCTCTGATGGTGCAGCAGCACTATTGGTGGTGTCTGAAGAAATTGTCAATAAATACAATCTAGAACCATTAGCTAAAATTGTTAGCATGTCAGTTGTTGGGACAGATCCTGTTTTAATGTTAAGCGGACCAATTCCAGCAACAAAAAAAGCTCTTGAACAAGCAAAATTAAAACCCGAGGATATAAATCTTGTAGAGGTTAATGAAGCATTTTCATCAGTTGTAGGTGCTTGGAGAAAAGAATTTCCAGAGATTGATTATGAAAGCGTAAATGCTAATGGAGGCTCAATAGCAATTGGGCATCCGCTTGGAGCTACGGGAGCAAGACTAATGACGAATCTTGTGCATGAAATGAAAAGAAATAATTTTAGATATGGCTTACAAGCAATATGTGAAGGCGGCGGTACTGCCAACGCAACAATTGTCGAATTGGTTTAGAAAATGAAACCACTTGATGGGGTTCGTGTATTAGAAATAGCTTCAATTGGCCCTGGACCTTTGGCTGCAAATATGTTTTTTGAATTAGGTGCTGAAGTAATTAGAGTTAACAACCCAAATGCTGTTGACCTGCTCCCTCCAAATACTGACCCTTCTTTGAGGAATCGTACAAATATAACCATAGATTTAAAATCAAAAGACGGAATAAATCTAATAAAGGAGTTGCTACCTGGGATAGATATATTTTTAGAGGGTAATCGACCAAATGTGATGGAGAAAATAGGCCTGGGCCCAAAAGATGTTCATAATATTAATTCTAAAACAGTTTACATAAGATTAACTGGCTGGGGTCAGGAAGGTGGTCTAGAAAATGATGCAGGTCATGATATAAATTATCTAGCATTATCAGGAATGTTAAGTCTTTTAGGGAAAGAAGGTTCACCACCGGAACCACCTATTAACCTTTTAGCTGATTATGGATCTGGAACCATGTTTGCAGTAATTTCTGGAATTTTAGGCATATACGAAGTAAAGAATAATCAAAAAGAAAATCCAGTTTATGATGTTGCGATGTTTGAAGGAGTCTCGTATCTTGGATCTTTAATGTTTGGCCTTAATGATGCTGGAATGTGGGGAGACAAAAGAGGTACAAACTTACTTGACGGTGGTGCTCCATTTTATAGATGTTATGAAACAAAAGATTCTAAATACATTGCAGTAGGTGCTTTAGAAAGTAAATTTTTTAAAGAATTAATAGAAACACTCGATTTACCTCTTGAAATGATAGAAGAACAAATGATGTTTGATAAGTGGTCCGCCCATGTTGAAGCTTTTTCCAAAGTGTTTCTAAGTAAGTCTCGAGATGAATGGTCTAATATTTTTTTAAATACTGATTGCTGTGTTACACCTGTTCTAACTCTTGATGAAGCAAGAAAACATCCCCATGCAGTTTCTAGAGACTCTTATTTAGATAGCTTTCCAAGAGGAAATAATATGATTAAAGAAAAGAGCGACCAACAAATTATAAAAAATATTAATGAGATATTTGAAGAACTAAATATCAGTAAAAACTTTATAGAAGAACTTGAGAAAAATGGAACTCTCTCAATAGAATAAGATTATGCCAATAGATCCAGAAATATTATTAAAGAAAGAGCTTGATGAAGTAGAGGGTTCATGGACAGAAGAAAGAGTCATACTTTATAATATTGCAGTTGGCAGTAGTCAAGATCCACTGAATAAAAGTGACTTAGAGTTTACAGTTGGATCTAATCCTAAAGTAATACCTTCTTTTGCAGCATGTATATACCCAATGGAATCTGTTTTTTCAATCATAGGAAGTGAGGGCCTTGAAGTTTCGCTAACATCTCTACTCCATGGTGAACAAAAAATTACAATCCATAAAGATATACCATCGAGTGGTACAGCTGTAACCAAAGCAACAATTACAGCTGTTGAAGATTACAAAAAATTTGCATCAGTAACTATTACATCGGATTCTTATATGGAAAATGAAAAAATAACTACTGCTGAATCAGTTATGTTATTTATTGGAGAAGGTGGTTTTGGAATAAAGCCCGAAAAGAAAGAAAGAATTACTCCCCCAAAGAGAGAGCCTGATAAAGTTCTTGAGCATAAAACTCTTGATAATCAAGCAATCCTTTACAGGATTCCTTCTGGTGATAATAATCCTCTACATGTAGATCCTGACTTTGCAAAAATGGCAGGATTTGAAAAACCAATTCTTCACGGCCTTTGTACTTATGGAATCACATGTAAGAAAATAATGGAAAGTGATTTTGAAAATAACCCTCTAAAAGTTTCTGAAATATCTGCAAGATTTAGTGGGCCTGTAACCCCTGGGAATACTTTGGAAATTCATTCTTGGACCGAAGAAGACTATACAATTGCGAATGTAGTTGAAAAAGAGACAGAAACAACAGTTTTAAAAGACTTTATTTTGAGAAAAAAAGAAAATTAATTTCCGAAGAAGTCTAAAACGTTTTCCCAAGCTTTCATTTCACCTTTATAAAGCTCTGTGTATTTGCAGTTTGTACAACTAACTGTTAAAAATTTTCTATTTTGAACATTAAGAAATCTTGAAAAACCAGTGCCTGTCATGGTTACTCTATCCTCATCATATTTCATACTGTTGCACTTAGAGCAATACCAAGTTTTTTTCTCCATGACAATATTGTAGTATTTACATATGGGGAAATCTGATAAAGTATCTTACGGTAAAATTCTTTTCTTTGCTTGTTTGTCTTTAATTGTTTCTGCATGTGGTTCTGGAGAAGCTTCTGCGCCTGAGGCACAAATTGTAAGAGTTGTTGATGATGAATTCTCTCCAAAATTACTAAGAGTTCCTGTAGGGAGTACCGTTATTTGGGAATCTGGAGGTGCAAACGATCACAATGTAATAGCGAGCGATGGTTCCTGGCAAGCTGTTTCTTCTGATTATTTTGAATATGGAATAATAACAAAAGGAGATCAGTTTGAACACACTTTTAATGAAGCTGGTGTTTATGAATATTATTGCCCTTTTCATGGAACAAATAACAAGGGTATGGTTGGAATCATAATTGTTGGAGATGTTGATTATGTTCCACCTCCTGAGGAGGTAAACACTGCTTTGAGCACAGAGGTTTTAGAAGTAGGAAAAAGTTTACAGTATGAAACTATACAAAGTGCAGTAGATGCAGCTAAAGCTGGAGATTTAATTTTGATTAATTCAGGAGTGTATAACGAAAGTGTCACAATAACTACCCCTTATTTAACAATTAGAGGAAAAGATAGAAATGGTGTAATCATAGATGGAGAGTTCATGAGAGAAAATGGAATCCAAATTTATGAAACTGATGGAGTAAGTGTTGAGAATCTCTCAGTAAGGAACTTTTCACTAAATGCAGTTTATTGGAATGGTAGTAAAGGCTATAAAGCCTCCCATCTAACTGTTTATAACAATGGTGATTATGGCGTTTATGCATTCGACTCAACAGATGGAGTTTTTGAAAAAATATACGCTTCGGGGCATCCAGATAGTGGGATTTATATTGGGCAATGCTATCCATGCAATGCTTTAATTTATGACAGTGTAGTTGAGGGAAATGCACTTGGTTACTCAGGGACAAATGCAGGAGGTCATTTATATATTTACAACAATATATGGAGAGACAATATGTCTGGGATTATACCTAATACTCTTGATTCAGAATTGAATCCTCCAGGAAGAGAAACAACTATTGTGGGAAATTTAGTTGTGGACAACAATAACTATGAAGCTCCCGCAAATCGTTTTGGATTGGTCGCTCAAGGAATGGGCATTGTTATGCCTGGGAGAGTTGGTGATATTGTTGAAAAAAATATAGTTATTAATCATGATAAATATGGGCTCGTAGCAAGCCCAATGTTAGATGTAAACCTTTATTTCTCGCAGCATGTAAAGGTAAGAGATAATGTCATTATGGATTCTGGCTATACAGACTTGGCTTTAGCTGGACCGTGGGGTCCCGGTAATTGTTATGAAGGCAATATTTATCAAACATCAACACCTCCATTGCTTGAGCAATTACATGATTGTGAATCAGTGGGGAATGGCTCTTACTTCTCAAGGTTTCCGCTCCAAGGAGACGTTTCAGGTTTAATGATGCTTGCTGGTCTTTTCGCAGATGCAGCAAGCCAAGAAGCACCTAAAGCGAGATATAAAGATTATCCATGGCCAGAACCACAAGAGAATATGGCATTTACAGACATAAATAAACCATCACCAGCAATAAATTTATTTTACGTACCAGATATGAATTCATTAGATCTTCCATTTCATCTATTAGGTGGAGATAGTATTGAGGATTTAATTGGAGCAGAAAAGGAGATAATTATGAGTGGAGTACCAATTACGAGTCCAAACGTTTGGCAATTGTTATTTCAACTTTACGGATATCTAATGCCTTTTGTTTTATATGCAGCTTGGGCTGCATTAGCAATCAAAGATATTGATTCGAATGAGAGAGTTGAGGGAAGTGGAAAGTATATGTGGCTAGCAATAGTTTATCTTGTACCATTTTTTGGTGTTTTAATATACCACCTCGCAGGACCTAGCGCGATATCAAGAAGTACAAAGGTTGCAGCAATAGGTGGAGGTCTGATTAGCTATATAGTAATACTTGTAGCTGGTGCCGTAATTAGTGGTTTAGTTTAATTACTAATAAACTTATTAATCTAGAAATATTTATATGAGCTACAAAAAAGTTTTGTGTTATGGAACAATTAACCCTGATTTAATGTACTTTATTGATGGAATTCCTGAAATCGGAGGAGACATCAGAAGTAAAGATTACAAAATTAGAGCAGGAGGAACAGCGATTAATTGTGCTGAAAATATAAATAATTGGAATATAGAAACTTCAATAATGGGAAACAGTATTGGGAAGGACCCATTAGGAGATTATTTATTAACTTATCTAAAAAACAATAAAATCGGACATGAAGATATTATTTTGAATGACCACCTTACTCCTACATGCTCAATTTATATAGATAGTGATGGAGAAAGAACGATAATATCTTCTGGTTATGAGAATTGTGAGTGGAACTCTTTGGCCGAAATTGAAAATTTTGATTCTCTCATAATTGACAGATATTCAATTAAATATATAAAAGAAGAGCTTAAGAAAAAAGATCTTAGCAAGGTCTTTGTGACACAAGCGGGATACGATGAAGAAATAGATTACAATATTGACTTTTTGGTAGTAAGTAAAGATGAAATAGATGTAGTTGAAGCAAACAAACTTTTAAATGAAGATTTTGTAAACTGGATTCTTCTTACTTCGTCTAACCTCCCAGCTCGTTTATTAAGTAGAGATGGTGTTGTTGAAATAGCTCCCCCAGATTTTAAAACAATAAATTCAACAGGTGCGGGAGATATTACAGCAGCTTATATTGGAGCTTTTGGTATAAAAGATGTAATTGAAACAACAAAAAATGCTTGCGCGGCAGGTGCATTATTAGCTGGGACTTCTACATTCCCTTCTTTAACAAAAATTAAAGAAATTTCAGAATTAGTTGAAATAAATCCCCGTTAACCTTTTTCATAAAATAATAAAAATATATTAGAATAAAATCTATGGCTGTTGCATATAAAGCTCCTGTAAAAGATATAGTTTTTGGCTATGAAGTAATTGACTCATATAACATTCTCAGTAAAATTTCAGCTTTTAGTGATTTTTCAGAAGATATCGTTGTCCCAACAATGGAAGAATGTGCAAAATTTGCTGAAGAAGTTTTAGCTCCTATCAATGCCATCGGAGACCAAAAAGGGGCAACAATTGAAAATGGGGTAGTTACTATGCCAGATGGCTTTAAAGAAGCTTATAATAGTTTTTCTGAATCAGGATGGGCTTCAATCTCTCTCCCTTCAGAAATAGGTGGTGGCGGTATGCCCATAACACTTTCTGGAGGAACTCTTGAAATTCTAAGTACTGCAAACTTAGCATTTGGTCTTGCTCCAGGACTTAGCGCTGGTGCAATTTCTGCTATCAATTTTCACGGAAATGATGAACAAAAAGAAAAATTTCTACCTAAATTAGTATCTGGTGAGTGGACTGGGACTATGAATCTTAGTGAGCCTCAGTCTGGCTCTGATTTAGGAACGATAACTACAAAAGCAGAAGACCAAGGTGATGGTTCATATAAGATCACAGGAACTAAAGTTTGGATTACCTTTGGAGAGCATGACATGACTGAAAATATAATTCATCTTGTTCTTGCAAAAGTGCCTGGTTCGCCAGAAGGAACTAAGGGAATCTCTATGTTTATTGTCCCTAAAATAAAAATTAATGATGACGGCTCATTAGGTGAGAATAATAATGTGAACTGTATCTCTATAGAGGAGAAATTAGGTATTCATGCAAGCCCAACATGTGTTATGGAGTATGACGGATCTGTAGGTTATCTAATTGGTGAAGAAAATAGAGGTTTAAATTACATGTTTACGATGATGAATGAAGCGCGAGTCTGGGTTGGAGGACAGGGATTAGCATGTGCAAACGGTGCATTACAAGGTGCAGCACAATATGCAAGAGATAGAGTCCAAGGAAGGCCTGTTGGAATGTCAAAAGAAGATGCTAAAAATTCAACAATTATTGACCACGCTGATGTTAGAAGAATGCTTATGACAATAAAAGCTTATGTGGATGCGATGAGATATCTTATGTATGATAACCAACTAATGATGGATCTAGAATATTTTGCCGAAGATGAAGAAACGAAAGCTTTTGGTGAAGAGAGATGTGGAATACTGACACCAGTAACAAAAGCATGGGTTTCAGATCTAGGTGTAGAACTCTCCTCAGTAGCTATTCAGGTGTATGGAGGTATGGGGTATGTGGAAGAAACAGGGGTAGCCCAATATTTAAGAGACTCAAGAATAGCTCCTATTTATGAAGGAACAAACGGGATACAAGCTTTAGATTTAATGTTTAGAAAACTACCTTTAGACAATGGTCAAGCAATGCAAAGGCTTCTTGATGATGTAAATAAAGTTGTTGAAGAAATGAAAGGCGAGGATGATGTTGTAGCTTCTATGGCAGAAAAGTTAGAAACTGAAGTTGCAAAACTGTCAGAAATAACAATGTGGCTAGGTTCAAAAATGCTTGAAGGCGAATTAGTTGATGCTAGTGCTGGCGCAACACCCTATTTAAAAATGTTTGGACAAGTATTAGGTGGATACTATATGGGCAAAGCGGCTATTCTTGCCAATAAAAAACATAAAGAAACAAATGATGATTTTTATGCAGATAAATTAACTCTATGTAATTTTTATATGGAACAACTACTCCCACTTGCTTCCGGTTATGCCTCTTCAATAACTGCTGGTAAAGATGATCTTTTTGCAATGAAAGCAGAAAATTTTTAATTGATAGAATCACTTAAAGATAAAAATAAAACAATTGCTTTAGTTGGAGCTAGTAATGACCCAACGAAGTATGGAAATAAAATCTTATTAAACCTTAAATCTAAAGGTTTTAATGTAATTCCAGTAAATAATAAAGAGGAAGAAGTAGATGGTTCGCCTTCTTTTAAGAATGTTTCAGATATAAAAGATTGCCCTTCAATAATAAACTTTGTTGTTCCTCCAAATATAGGTATTGAAATTACAAAAGATCTAGTAGAAAAAGGGTACGATAATTTTTGGTATCAACCAGGAGCTGAAAGCAAAGAAATTTCAGATTATTTAAAAGAGAATGGTAAAAACTATATTGACGATCAGTGCATTATGGTTGTCGCAAAATAGTAGCTATTAATCTTCAGTATTTTTATTTACTTCATCCAATTCTTCAAAAGACTTTTCTAATTTATTAACTCGAGTACTTTTTAGTTTTTCAAAAGATTCAACTGTTTGATCTAATCTTTTAGTAACATCATCAAATGATTCTATAAATTTTCTTATTTCATTCTTAACTTTTTCATGGGTAGCGAGAATATTCTTCGTGTCTGTTTGTAAACTAAAGAGCTTCATTGAGTGTCGTATGGTTTCTAAATAAGCCATCAGAGTTTGGGGACTAACTAATATTACTTTTTTAGTAAAGGCATATTGAATAACAGGAATTCTGTCTGCTCCTATTTCTGATGTAAGTAAGAAATGATAAAGGTTTTCAAGTGGGACATACATAAGTACAAAGTCTACAGTTCCTTCTTCAGATGATATGTATCCTTCCCGACTAGCTGTTTCATCAATTTTTGTTTTTATTGCTTTATCTATAAAATCTCTATTCTTTGACTTTATTGATTCTGTTATTTGCTTTCTTGATGCTTCATCAAGATTTTCATCTTCAAGATCTCTGTTTAATTTTGCAATCTCCATATATGTGGTCAAAGGAAATTTTGAATCCATGTTTATTGTTTTATTATCTGGAAGGTAAAAAGTAAAGTCTGGCTTTGTTCCCTTCTCCATAATCTTCTGTGTTTCATAGTGGACACCATCTTTATATTCCATAATCCCTAAAAGGTCTTCAACCTGAAGCTCCGCCCACTGCCCTCTACTTTGGTTATTATTTAAAACAGAAATTAAATTTCTTGTTTGTTGGTCAACACCGCTTATAGAGCTTTTAATTTCTCCAGTTTTCTCCAAAAACTCTTTGACTGTTTGGTCTGATTTGTCTAAAAGTTTATAGATTTGTGACTCTTCATTCTCTATGATCTCACTAACTATCCCCTTAATCAGATATTCATCATCATTATCTTTTTCATCGTCTTTTTTTAATGAGAAATAAAGATTCGCTCCAAGAAGCAAAATAATTAATATATAAAATGCAATTTCCATAGTTTCAGAATAGCAATTAGTACGGACAATTTGATAGATAAGAGGGTTCCCATCCTGGAGAAACCCCTTATCATAAATAGACTATTTAAATTCCTCAAAATAGATAGTCTTATGCGATGTTAATAGCAATTATGTTGTAGACAAATTGTTTTAATTTTCGTTGAAAGCCCATCTACATAGTATTATAAAATTTAGGTAATAAGCCTGTTACCTCAAAAAAGAGTTCAGGAAACTGGACTCTTTTTTATTTTATTTTTTTTGTCAAATCAACGACATCATGCATAGTTTTTACAATCTCTACTGGATTAAAATATTTTTTAAATAGTATTTTTCTAGAATTTACATATGTGTCAGTTATTTTTAATCGTCTAAGTTTCTTCTTCTGGCTTTCAACAAGATCTGTATTTCTCTCTATGAATAGATTTGCTAAATAATCATCATCTCCTTCAAACTCTCCCCTCCAATTAATCTTTATTCCCATATTTAAGCTATCTGGAAAGTAAGTAAAAAAAGAAATATAAGTTGTTGATGATTTTCCATGGCTTTGGGTATATACAATTATTTCACACTTATAACCATCTATTGTTCCAGTAGTAATTTTTTTCTTGAAAATATTTTTTGGTGGACTGTAAAGAAAATCTAAATCCTCAGATACTTTAATTAATGCTTCGTTAATTCTTTTATTAGAGTTTTTAATTAACCATATAATTCCTAGGATAAAAATTATTGATATTAGTGGAACAATTAAGACTCTGAACATCAAAAATATCTAGACTGTATCAAAAAGCTTTTTAAAACTAAACTTAAAATTATCTGCTGAGTAATTGCTTAATATAAAATCTTTTGCATTGTTGCCAACATGGATTGCATCTTCATAATTATTTTTAATTTCTTGAATTTTATTAGTAAGGCTTTCAAGATTATTGCTCTCAAATATATATCCAGTTTGTCCATCTATTACAATATCTCCCATTCCTGGTGCGTCGGTTACAAGAACAGGGCATGCAGTAACCTGCGATTCAAATATTACCCTTGCTAAACCTTCAGAAACTGAAGGTAAAATCATCAAGTTTGTCTCTGAGTAATGCTCCATCACTGATTCTCGGTTTACAGAACCAGTAAATACAATTTGATCTTCTAAGTCATATTTCTGAACAAGTGCTTTCAATTGAGACAGATAGTTTTCATTTGGTGTTGGGCCAACAATATATAATTGTATGTCTTTACTTTTAATTTCATTGATAGCTTCAATAATTAAGTGTGGCTTCTTTCTATCTGTGACGCTTCCTATGAATAAAATTTTAAATTCTTTATTGGCCTGTCTGACTGGATTAATATCTTTAAAATTATCAAAATCAACCCAAGCTGGAAATCTAGTTATTTCTTTATTTTGATTTATTTCTCTTACTTGTGCTTCTGTAGAAGAGGAAACAGCTCTTAGTTTATCGGCTTTATCTAGTGTGTATTGAGCCATCCTTCTAAATACTTTTTTGTATAGATTTGGAAATAATAAATTCTTCTCAAGGCTTAGTGTTTCAATAAAGTCTCCATGAGTTTCAATAATTATTTTTGTCTTTATATTCCTTATTCTTAGACCGAGAATGGAGAAAAAGCTTGAAACTGGATCTTGATATGAAATTATCTCTATCTTGTTTTTTTTAACAACTGTTGGAAGAGTAAAGACTGACAAAAAAAATATTTTTATATAATTTAAAATTCTATTTTTAACCTTTTTATATAAATAAAGTTTTGTATTTCCAGATGTTTGATATGTTTTTTTATCTGCGAAAGCAAAAATGTGTAAATTGCAAATTTCATTTAAATATTTAAATTTTTTTTCTATATTTTCAGTTAGAGGTATTTCATACGTCGTTGGGGCTACAAAAAGAACATTTTTCATAACTCTAGAAATCTATCTAGCTCTTCTACAAGTTCATGGTCATGTGTCCATGGAATGCCGTGTGTGGCATCAGTAAATATTTTAGATTCTACATTCTCTAAGCCATCTATTATTTCAGATGAAATGTGTTCGGGAACCAAGCTGTCTTTACCTCCGGTTAAGACTAGTGTTTCTGTGTCTATTTGACCTAACCAGGGTCTTGCATCAAAAGGTACTACAAACCTTCCTCCGTCAGCATAAATAAAATTATCTTTTGATTTATGTAAGTTATTCCAAGCCCATTCTGAGTATTCGTTCTTAACAGCTTTTGACTTTCTCAAAAATGAATATTTTGATTGTGGATTTGAATTAGGAAACAGCCTCTCTCTAATTCTTACTGCTGCTACAAACAATTTAAATAAAGGTGATTCAGCACTAAAGCCTTGCCAACTGAATGGAGTTATTAATACTAATTTTTTTATTAAGTTTGGATTTTTTCTTGTAATGCTTAGTGCAACAGCGCTACCCATTGACCAACCAACTAAATAGCATTTTTTTATATTCAAGTTATTTAAAATACTAATTACAGTATCAGCATTTTCATCAATGTCCCATCTCTCCCAACTTGCATCTGATTTTCCATGATTCTTAAGATCAATTGCTACAAAAGAGTTTTTTGTTTCATATTTTGGTAAAACTTTAAACCAGCTTCCCAAAGAATCGGAACCCCAACTATGTAAAAAAACTATTGGTGTTGTACCGTCGACATAAGATTCCCTAATAAAATACTCTTTTTCGCGGATGTAAACTGTTCTTCCAGAAATTTTCGAAGGATGGAGTTGTGTTATCCCTTCTGTTTTGCTTTTTTTTGTCTCAACTAAATTTTTTAAAATAGCACTGAAAGCAAATATTTTGGTGAGTGTTTTAATCATTATTTAAATAATATTTATCTTTTCATTATATTCACTATTTATTTCGCCTATTTCCCAAACATCAATTCCATAGTTTTCCTTTACTTCTTTAATGTTAATAGTTGACTGGCTGGGAATAGAAATCAATAATCCTCCACTTGTTTGAGCATCACAAAATAATTTAATTTTGTCCTCCTCGATTTTGTAAATTAGTTTATCTTTTACAGAAGCAAAGTTTCGCTGACTTCCTGAGGGATATATCCCTTTTTCAAGAAGCTCTTTCACTCCATTAATTACAGGAACCTTTTCTGATTTTATTTCTGCTGATAGTTTTGTTTCTCTTATCATTTCTGTCAAGTGACCGAGCAAGCCAAAACCTGTTATATCAGTTAGGGCGTTTGCATCATTATCTTTTGCAAATCTAAGTGCATCTTTATTTAGTGCAACCATAGTATTTGTAGCTTCTAAAATCTCATCCTTTGAAGCAATGTCTTTTTTAATTGCTGTTGCTATGATTCCTATACCTAATGGTTTTGTGATGTATAGTTTGTCTTTATCCGCAATACTGTTGTTAAGTAAAGGGTTGTCCTTAATAATTCCTGTTACAGAAAAGCCGTACTTTGGTTCTTTATCGTCAATACTGTGACCACCAATTACGGTGCAGCCCGCCTCACCCATTATGTCTAAACCTCCATTTATTACTTCAGCTAAAACATCAAAACCTATCTCTTCTCTTGGCCAGCAAACTAATTGAAGAGCAGATAAAGGCTCTCCTCCCATTGCATAAATGTCTGATAAAGCATTCGCTGCTGCAACTCTTCCCCAGTCATAAGGGCTATCAAGAATCGGTGTGAAAAAATCTACAGTTTGTATTATTTTTGTTTCCCCAACATTGATTACCCCACCATCATCAGGGTTTTCTAAACCAACAATTAAATTTTCAGATTTAAGAGCTTTATGTTGTTCAAATTGCTTCAAAACTTGAGCAAGCTCGCTTGGTGCGAGTTTACAAGCTCAACCAGAGCCGTGAGAATATTGTGTTAATCTCATTGCACCTCCTAATTTGAAAGCTTTCTACTCTTTTCTCTTTCTACTTGTTCTTTAAAATAGGTTCTAATTACAGGTAATAATTTATCTTCTGAATATTCTTTATTGTCTATTTTGTTAACAAATCTTGCATGTTTCGCAGTGGAGAGAACAAAAACAGAATCGACTTCATATAAGTCTTCAATAGAAATTCTTTCAATTGAAACATTGATATCGTAATTATCTCCGATTTCAATAAGAGAGCGACGGGTTACTGAGTCTAAAATTCCTAGGTCTAAATCGGGGATGAAAACTTTTCCAGCTTTTATCCATGCAACAGAAAACGAAGGACCCTCGAGAACAATATTGTCTTTATTAAGAAGTAAGGAGTCTGTAAATCCTTCTTTTTCTGCAAGTCTTGTATGGCTCATATTCATTGCATATGATGTAGATTTTGCTGCTATGTTACTTACTTCGTCGATTTGAAAATCACCACCTGACATCCAGTGAGCTTTGTGTGACTGTAGGGAGTAGTAATCTGGAGCAGGAATCGGATCTTGATAAAACATATAAACTTTTGATTCTTCTT
>AACY020525672.1_pt1 | contig 20593 bp, 20 predicted proteins | sample 267378 | NCBI WGS metagenome assembly AACY02 (sample SAMN02954345, study PRJNA13694) | marine metagenome | biome: aquatic; feature: ocean; material: water; isolation source: isolated as part of a large dataset composed predominantly from surface... | reverse complement strand
GCGCGCGCGCTGAGAGGAGTTCAGGCGGGCCCTCACGAATCACGATATTTTCTTCATGAACCATCAGGCGATCCCCGTATTGCAGGCTTGGTTCAAGCGTAATCACCATACCCGTTTTAAGCATGGTATGGTCAAAATCAACATTAGACGGTGTCTCGGTAAGTTGCATCCCAAGACCGTGTCCGAACCGGCCGACGTCGCTTTGCGTCTGTTCCAACACATCAGCCATGACACGATAGATTTGACTGACAGGAACGCCAGGGCGTGCCACGGCCAAGGCTGCCTCCGTAGCTTCATACAGTTGGCAATAGACCGTGTGGCAGGTTGACGACACTTTACCGAAACCCACATTACGATCGAAATCACAGTAGTAACCGCCGCAAGTTGCACCGGTATCAAGCATCAAAACATCACCTTCAGTTATCAGGCGTTGATTGGGCGGTGAAATTACATCCTGATAGCCATCCGGACCGCAACCGCCCACCAGGTAGGGAACATCTTCAGCACCCTGGCGCAGCAATTCAATCCGAAACGCAGAAAATGCTGCATCCAATGGCATGCCGACATGCACCAGTTCAGGCAGCCGAGCAAAGGCGCGCGATGCCGCCTGACAGGCGCTTCGAATCCAGTCGATTTCTAATTCAGATTTGATCTGACGAATCGACTGCACTAAGCCCGTTGCATCGACCCATTCGGTGTGCGGGATGGATTGGCGGACCTGCTGAAAATCTGCAAGAGGCATCCTCAACTGACTCTCACGACCCATCGGCATGCCAATTCGCCGATTCCCACGCAACACCGAGACTAATAATGAAATGCCGTCATCCTCAGCATGTGGTGCACTCCAGGTGTGAATGGACTCAATCCAAGTGGACCGCATCAGTTGCGCACCAATTTCGGGGATCACTGCAATCGGCTTTCCAGACAGCGGCACCACCAAAAACCAGGGACGGGTCGGGCTGAGCCAAAACATGGTCCGAAAGCCTGTGAAATAGCGCATCTCTGGCTCGGTTGTAAAAAACAGAGCGTCTAACTCGGCGGCATGCATCGCCTGTTGCGTGCGGCGCAGACGCAATTCAAACTCACTGACTGGGAAGTGGTCGATTTCGATCGCGTTCACACACCTGTCTCCGTAAGATACGCCAGCACGTGACTTGAGGGATTCAACCCAAAATGCCCTTGCGCATAAAACAGCACACTGAGACCAGCGGCCCCGGAGGGGGTTGTGCCAAGACCGACTGAATCAAGCGAAGGCAGGGTCGCAGCCACCTCTTGATCAGACAAGGTCACAAAAAAATCTGCCTCGCGCGCCAAATACGACAGCGCCAAGTGCGATGGTTCTTTGCAATCGAGTCGCCCCATCGAAGACACCGATCCATTGGTCGCCACCGGCCGGCCTCGCTCAATACTCTCAATGAGCGCAGGAGCCGCCTCTGGTTCCACCACGATCACCACCGGATCGGCTCCCCAATAATGCCGCACTGCAGCCGTCGAGGCGGCCGCTAATCCACCCACGCCGGCTTGCAACAGCACATGACTCGGCGGGGCTGTCATCTGCTCTGCGACTTCGGCGGTCATGATCAGATACCCCTCCATGACATCGCGTGCCGGGTCTTTGTAGCCAAGCCATGAACTGTCAGATAAGAGCTGCCAACCGGCCACATCTGCGGCCTGCTGAGCGGCCGCCATACTGTCCTCATAAACCGCGCCGGCACGGACCACCTGTGCACCATCGTCACGCAACCGATCGGCAAATGATTCAGGGACTGTTTCAGACAAGTAGACAACCGCCTTGGCACCAAAAATTCGTGCACCAGCTGCCAATGAGAGTCCGTGATTGCCGGCACTGGCACACACAAAGGTCTCACCAACGAGAGCCTGATCGACTGGACACACTGTGCGATCGGTCATCGCCCGGGCTGCTTGCTTGGCAATGGCAAAGGCAGCACCCAGGGCTTTAAAGCTGCCGAGTCCCATGCGGGTCCGCTCGTCTTTGACCGATATAGCCGCTATGCCGAGGTCGGCCGCAAGATCATCGGCTGCCCGCAGGGGTGTGGTGTCCCGGTGTGGGCACTGATCAAACAGGGTGCATGCCGCGTGCGGATCGACCACCAGCTCGCCCGGCTCAATCCCTGCGTCTTGGTCCAGGCCAACGCCACGGTATGGATTTGAAATGCTGTACATGCCACCTCCCGGCTAGTTGAGGGCCCGCTCTGTGAGACTCACCCAATACCGGCATCCGGTCGATAAAATGGCATCGTTTAAATCATAATTGGGATGATGTAGTGAGTGACCACAGCCCCCCGAGTCGCCATTACCAATCAGGAGATAGCAGCCAGGAACCACTTGCAGCATCCTCGCAAAATCTTCAGACGCACCGCAAGTTGGGCAGTCTGCATCAACAGCCATTACTCCGGCGACAGCCTGTGCCGCCTCTACTGCAATCTGTGTTTCTTTGGCATGATTGATCGTCGGGACAAACTCACGACGGTAGTCGACCGATCCAAGGGCACCGTGTGCGCTACAAATGCCGTCAACCAGCGCTCGCATCCGCGCCTCAATGGTATCCTGAATGGACATCGACAAGGCCCTGCAATCGCCACGAATCCAAACAGTCGATGGAATGATATTGCGTGCGCCATCGGTGACGAATTCCGTCACCGAGACAACCCCCCAATCGCGTGGACTGATGGCTCGCGACACGATGGTTTGCAATCCCTGAACGATTTCAGAGCCAATCACAATTGGATCAATCACATGCTCTGGCATGGCGGCGTGCCCGCCGCGCCCTTGCACTTTGATTTCAAACACATCCTCAGAGGTCATGATGGCGCCGGTGCGCACTGCAAAGTGCCCTGCTGGAATCCCGGGCATGTTGTGTAAACCGAAGACCGCCTGCATCGGGAAGCGGGTAAACAATCCATCATCAATCATCGCCTGCGCGCCCCGGCCGTCTTCTTCACTGGGCTGAAAAATCAGATAGACCGTGCCATCGAAGGTTGCTGATGTGGCCAACACCTGGGCTGCGCCCAGCAACATGCTGGTGTGTCCGTCATGACCACAGCCATGAAAATAGCCGTCATGGACGGAGCGATGAGCAAAGGTATTGGCTTCTTGGATCGGCAACGCATCCATGTCGGCACGCAAGCCGATCGCCCGGTCAGAAGTGCCATTGCGAATCACACCAACGACACCGCTGCGGCCGATGCCCTCGTGTACCTCGAGGCCCAGCGATCGAAGCACAGACACCACTGCATTGGCAGTCCGCTCGACCGCGAACCCCAGTTCAGGATGTCGATGCAAGTCATGTCGCCATGCCACCATCTGTTGGTGCAGGCTCACCATATCACTCATCCCAGCCTCCTTGATCGCGCATTAACTGCTACCAAAATTGGCCCGAACCTCAGCACAAGTCAACTGCCCGGCCTGAATCGACAGGCCTTGAGCAAAACCCGAATCAGCCGCTAAGGCGCCTCTCACATCGTCTGCCAGTGCCATCACATAGGGCATGGTGGCCGCAACCAAGGCTTCGGTTGAAGTTCTCGCCACCGCTCCGGGCATGTTGGCGACGCAGAAATGCAGAACCTTATCGACAACGAACGTGGGTTCGGTGTGGGTGGTTGACTTTGAAGTTTCAAAGCAGCCGCCCTGATCAATCGCCACATCCACCAGCACGCTGCCGGGTTGCATGCGACTGAGCTGTTCTCTGCGGACCAGTTTGGGCGCCTGTGCACCCGGCACGAGCACCGCGCCAATCACCACATCAGACCGCTCAACCAACGCATCCACAGCAGCCGCAATCACTGCTTGGGTCTCCACCATCACCGCATGCCCGGCTGCCACCAGACACGATACCGCCTGTGGTGTCAGACCGACTCTGGATTCTGCAACATTGATCTCTTTCGGCAACCCGATCCGCATTGACATGAATTTAATCTCCCAAGACGGCGCGAACCGCATGACTGGTGGCTGCTGCAATCTGATCGACATCTGCTGCAGTTAACGAAAATGGTGGGGCATAGCCGATGATGTCGCTGTGCGGCATGGCGCGTGCGATCACTCCCTGCTCTAACAGCTTGGCTGCCACACTCGCACCGACTTTCTGTGCCGGATCGAAATGCCGGCGAGTGACTGGATCCTCAACCAATTCAACCGCCGCCAGCATGCCAATGGATCGGACTTCACCACACCGGCTGTGACTTCCGACTGCAGCCTGTAACTGCTCACCCAAGTACGGGCCAACAATGCGCACGTTGTCAATCAGATGCTGCTCATCCAGTACCGTTAAATTGGCGACACCGGCAGCGGCACAGACCGGATGCGCTGAATAGGTCCAGCCATGGCCAATGGGGCCGAACTCATCGGTTCCATCTTCCAATACGGCCCACACGCGCTCTGAAATGATCGATCCAGATAAGGGTGCATAGGCACTGGTCAGTCCTTTGGCGATGGTGATGAAGTCTGGTTTCAAATCGTAATGCAATGCGCCGAACATACTGCCGAGCCGGCCAAACCCTGTGACCACCTCGTCTGCAATCAATACAATGTCGTACTTTTCAAGGATGGCCTGAACTTTTGGCCAGTAGCCCTCTGGCGGCGGAATCAGCCCGCCGGTTCCCAACACAGGCTCTGCAATAAAGGCAGCCACCGTCTCTGGGCCCTCACGAACAATCGTATCTTCCAACTCCTGCACCAGATAGTCAGTGAATTCTACCTCACTCATTTCAGTCTCTGGCCGACGGAAATAGCACGGTGCACTGACGTGTACGACCTGCTGCATCGGCAAATCAAACTTCTTATGAAACACCGGCAACCCAGTGAGCGAGCCGGTCATGAGCCCAGAGCCGTGATAGCCCCGATCACGAGAAATAATTTTCTTTTTCGCTGACCGTCCGAGGATATTGTTGTAATACCACAGCAGCTTGATGTTGGTTTCATTGGCATCCGACCCAGAGAGGCCGAAGTACACTTTGCTCATGTGATCCGGTGCACGGTCCAGAACCATCTTCGCCAGGGTGATCGAGGCTTCTGTGCCATGACCGACATAGCTGTGGTAATAGGGCAGCCGATTGGCTTGAGCTGTCATCGCATCGATCACAGCCTGCTGGCCATAGCCAATATTCACGCAATACAGACCCGCAAAGGCGTCGAGCATGACTTCACCATTGGCATCCTCTATGCGAACACCTTGGCCTGTTTCAATTGTTCGACGTGGCATCTCACCCCTGGCAAATTGCCCCAAGGCGGTCGATGCGTGGAACATATTGTCGCGATCCCATTGGCTTAATACGTCTTCGTTCAGCATGCATTACTCCCTTATCAAAACATCAATCGTGGCATGGCCTCTGACGTGGATCACCTCAAGCCTTTGCGTTCATCACGCACGCTGGCTGAATTAGTCGAGATCGCTCCAGACACCCAGCCTGCGCCACCTCATTCAGGACAACCAATGTGAGCCTGACTCGACAGAGCGCTTAACACGGCGCAGCCACAACGAGGTCGCCACCGGCAGACCGTCAGTCTAAGGGGTCTCTTTAGAAAGATGTGGTCGAAAAATCAGACATTCGATCGTGATTTTTTCTTATTGGGCCAGTCACGCGTCGGTTTTTTTTATCAGTGTGGTGATTGGCAACTGGCCTGCTTTGACGGTCTTGGTGACCACATAGGTGTAGTAGCGATGCAAGCCCACCTCGGCATCGAGGGTCTGATCCATCAGTGTTTGATACTGCACCAAACTCTGACTCACAAACCGTGCAATGTAATCCAAGCCACCCCCCACAGCCCACAGATCAACAACTTCCGGGAGCGTTTTCATGTGCGCTTCAAACGCCCGAAAGTCATCTGCCAAGTGACTTTGCAATGCAATGGTGACCAGCAATTCAATCAACTCAAAATCAGCAGCCACCAGGTATGCGCGGTATCCACGGATGAAGCCAGCGTCCTCTAGCCGCCGTACGCGCTTCCAGCAAGGTGAGACAGACAGATTCACAGCTTCAGCCAGCTCAGTAGATGACATCCGCCCCTGGGTCTGTAACAACGTCAAAATCTGCAGATCGCGTTGATCCAGCTTCATCACTGGGGCGAATCCATTGCAACACCCAAGACGGCAAGACAGTCCCCGTTGTGAATGCGCCCGGCATCGTGGCGATGCAACAATTCACCATCAAGCGGCGCCTTAAACACCTTTGACGCCTCCCAGGGTCGATCCAAGTGGTGCACCTCGGCGATCACATCGCCTTGTTTGACAAAATCACCCAAGCTGACACGGCAATCAAACAACCCCTCACAATCTGAGACGATGAATCCATTTTCTGGGCTCATCACCAATTTCGATTGCGGCGTGTCGATACGCTCATCTTGTAAGGCGCCGAGTGCGACCAAAAAGTTGTGGATGCCACGCTCAGCAATTTCCAGCGTCTGTGGGCTGGTTGTGCCACTGCCACCGAGTTCAGTGGACACAAACACCTTGCCAAGCTCCTCCACTGCAGTATCGAGCATCCCGGCTGAGTCCATTTCTTCAAGCACGGTGCAATACGGCGCACCAAAGGCCATGGCCGCCTCAAGGCACCGCTGGTACTGCTGCTCATCGGGCAGCGCATGAATGATTGAGGTGGGTGCAAACCGCATCATTCGACCGCCTGAGTGGATATCGAGGACCGCGTCGGCTTTGGATACAAATTGCCGGTAGATGAAATCTGCAATCAACTCACTGACAGTGCCGTCGGAGTTGCCCGGAAAGATCCGATTCATATTTTTGCCGTCAATCGGTGACAATCGGGTGCCTGTTTTCAAGGCCGGGAAATTCAGCCCCGGCAGCAAAATCACTGAGCCGGTGATCCTATCGACATCCAATTTATGCAGGGTCCGACACAGTGCAATGGGGCCTTCATACTCATCGCCATGATTGCCACCTGTTATAAGGACCGTCGGCCCCACACCCATTTGGTAGATCGAGACCGGCATATTGATCGAACCCCAGGGGGAATCGTTGGTGGAATGCGGAATTCTCAAGTGGCAGTGTTGCACGCCCTGCAATTCCCAATCGATGGTATGAGCGATCTTCGATGGGCGGGGTTGAGACGCGGCGATGGTTGTGCGATCGACCACAGAGAACTCCTTCAGTCTGCGCGGTCCGCCATGGGCACAGCGGATGTGAACAAATTGTTTGTTTTCGTTTTCATTTAAACTCTGCTGACGTATGTTAGCGCGGAGTGGTACTCAACGTCACTGAAATAAAACGCATGCAACAGCCGAGCTTGGCGGACTTTCTGTCTGCGCACCAACGTATTTTGCAATGCATTGGGCCGACCCCGTGCCTGCCTTCGTTTGCGCTCTCACAACCCAACCGCGCGGTATGGATGAAACTGGAATGCTTGCAGCCCGGGGGTTCATTTAAAATCCGTGGCGCGCTCAATAGTTTGATGCAATTGACAGAAACAGAGCAGACCCGCGGTGTCGTCTGCGCATCCACTGGCAATCATGCGATTGCTGTTGCCTATGCCGGACAACAACTCAACATCCCCGTGACTGTGTGCATGTCGTCTCTGGTGCCCAACACCAAGATCGATGCAGTGCGCGCGCTCGGTGCAACTGTTGAGATCACCGGCGACAGCCAAGACGATGCACAAGCCCGTGTAGATGCACTGGTGGAATCAGTTGGGCTGACCGACATTCCACCATTTGATGCCCTGAATACCCTGATTGGCCAAGGAACCTTGATGCTGGAACTACAGTCTGTGATGCACAGCCTGCCAGATACTGTCATTGTTCCACTCTCTGGAGGTGGCTTGATCTCAGGCGTTGCAGTCTGTGCTAAAGCCTTGGATCCCAGTATTCGAGTGATTGGTGTGTCCATGCAGCGTGGCGCGGCGATGGCAGACAGTCTCAAGGCCGGTCATCATGTGACCGTCACCGAAGAAGCCAGCTTAGCGGATTCACTCGGCGGTGGCATTGGCTCAAATAACAGATACACATTTGCGCTGACCAAAGCGCTGGTGGATGAGGTGATCTGCCTGCCAGAACGTGCAATTGCCCAAGGCATGCGCGATTGCTACACCAACGAACGCTTGGTGCAAGAAGGTGGTGGCGCGACAGCCTATGCAATTGCCAGTCAACGCCCGGAGCTATTGGGCCAATCAACCCTTGTGATTCTGTCTGGCAAGAACGTTGATTTGGCGCAGTTTGACGCCGTCCGATCAGGTCAACTACCCTACGGAGACGATCCATGACTGCACTGTGTCAACTGATCCCCCGTGCCGTCTTAGCTGAGCAGATGCATCTTGACCAAGCGATGGTGACGCTGATCGAGTCGGCGTTTAGAGCCTTAGTGCTTGAAGACTGTGTCATGCCTCCAGTACTCGGCATGAAGATCGCCGATCGGGCCGGTGAGGTGGATGTTAAAACAGCCTATTGGCCCTCCCGCGATCACTTTGCGATCAAGATCAGCCCCGGATTTTTTAATAACCCAGCCCTTGGACTGCCAAGTCTCAATGGGCTGATGGTGGTGTTATCCAGCCAAACCGGACGGACCCGCGCGATCCTTTTAGACAATGGCCTGTTGACCGACCTGCGAACGGCCGCCGCAGGCGGTGTCGTCGCCCGTCATTTGGCACCGAACCATGACAGCCTTGGCCTGGTTGGTGCCGGGCGACAAGCACGCTTACAGTTGGATGCTTTTCTGCTTGAGCGGTCTGTCACGACCATCCATCTCTGGGCGCGCGATCTGGCCAAGGCGGTCGCGCTGAAAGCCGCCATTGAAGTCGACTATGCACAGCCTGTGGTGATCCACGACCGGCTCGAGTCGCTTTGCAAACAAAGCCGTTCAATCATCACCACAACACCGGCGCACGAACCCTTGATCCAAGGTGAGTGGATTACAACTGGTCAACACATCACCGCCATGGGTTCAGATGCTCCGGACAAACGCGAACTCGATGATCACTGTCTGAGGCAGGCGGACCTGATTGTGGTTGATCAACGCACACAATCAGAAACCCGAGGTGAACTGCGACCACTGGATGCCACAGACCGTGAGGCTTTGCCAATCCGTGAATTACCCGAGCTGTTAGTCAATGGCATCGACCGCGATCCACACTGGATCACGGTGTGTGATCTTACGGGCACCGGCATCCAAGACACAGCCATTGCCGAACTTGCACTGAGCCGCTGTCAGAAGGCCCCTGGTGTGATAGATCTGTTGTTGGATTAAGCGTCCACCACAATCAATGTCTGTGGTACCCCTGCCAAACACTCACCCCCATGGGCACCGACCCGGATGGTTTCAGACATCTCAAAGCCCCAGTCATCAAACCAAAGACCCGGCATAAAATGAAACACCATGTTCTCCTGAAGGACGCTGCGATCTCCAGGACGCAAACTCATGGTGCGCTCGCCCCAGTCTGGCGGATAACTGAGCCCAATGGAATAACCACAGCGGTTGTCTTTTTCAAATCCAGCCTTGGCGAGCGCCGAATAAAACACCTGAGCCACCTCTTCCAGCACAGCCCCCGGACGCATGGCGTCGGCCACCTGACTGATGCAGTCAGCGATCACGGATTCACAGGTGCGATAGGCCGGTGCCGGCTCACCGATATAGACCGTGCGTGAAATCGGACAGTGATAGCGCGCGTGGCACCCAGCCAATTCAGCAAAAAATCCCGCTCCAGGTTGGAGTGGTTTGTCATCCCAGGTGGTGTGACAGGCGGCAGACTCTGGGCCATAGCCAATCAGTGGCACAATGGCCGGATAGTCGCCAAAGATGCCATCCGCGCCGCGCGCACCGGCTGCGAGGAGTTCAGCAACCAACTCATTTTGCGGCATGTTGGGAACTAACACCTCGCGCATGTGCTGATAAACCAACTCAATCACAGAGGCGGCCTTTCTGAGGGTCGCAATCTCGGCATCGGACTTCACCGCACGTTGCCAATTGACAAGGCCGGTGGCATCAACGAACTGATGGTTTGGCAAGGCGGCGCACAAGGTGGTGTAGGCCTTGGCTGAGAAATAGTAATTGTCCATCTCCAGACCCACGCGCGATCCCGACAGTGCGGCAATCTGCTCAGCCACACATTGCATTGGATGACAGAGGGTCGATTGCACAAAATCGTCGGGATACGGAAGGATATCTGCTGCTGGCAAGTGGGTGGTGAGCGCGGCTGAAGCGGCATCAATACCTCGGCCAATCCAAAGAATTCGATCGGCAGACACCACCAGGCATTGATGGACATAGAACGACCAGGCATCAAAGCCTGTCAACCAACACATATTCGATGGATCAGACACCACCAGTAGCTCAACGCCTTTTGCGTCCATGGCTGTGCGAACCGCCTGCTGCCGTCGGGCGAACTCCGCTTCGGAGAATCGGATGCGTGGTATGGCCATGCGCTTGCACCTCATTGGTTGTCCTGTGATGTCAACCGATGTTGTATTCTGCTTTGCCGCGTCGGTCAACGGCCCATTGAGTGATGACAGTAACCGGCCTTTGACTCATCGCATCGACTGTGGCACGTAGCATGACACCTGTCCGGCCCGTTTTTATCGGACAGCTTCTGTAAGTGTTTTGCAGACTCGCCGCAGGTCATAGAGACGGCTGATTGCAATCGAGCACAAGCGCATAACAGCTTAGTCAATTGCAGTGGCGATCGGTTTTAATCGCGTTTGGACGCTCGTATGGGTTCTGCAAATCAGGCAACAATGTTTCAGAATCATCAGTCGTGTTGCGCGAAAACAATACCCGTGGCCGCAACAATGACATAATAACCGAGCGCAAACACGTCCGAGTCTTCGGATAACGAAAGCAGGCTCGACACAAATGCGCAAACAACGCACATTCGCGCCCTGTCGCTGACTCATCAGCTCATCGCATGTGCATGATTAAAGGTGTTTGCGCAGCGTGATCGCGTCAATCGAGAGACATCACATCCGTTATACAGAATGCGCTCAGAGTCGAACCTCATAAGGAACAAATGCAATGGCTGTCGCATGTTTGTCATACAAGATGCGCGCGGTGGTGTTGTTCTCTGCTGTGAGCCAACGCAAACTCTCGTATCCTCGTGCTTGACACTGTCCAATTAAAGCCTCAAGCAGCATCCGACCAAAACCCTCACCGCGCCGCGCTGGTGCAACAAACAGGTCATTCAGATACATCCGATCGCGAGCAGTCAGCGGGTTCGCCTGCACCTGGTAGTTAGCGAGACCCACCAACACGCCCTGGTCCTCTAACACCACCCCATTTTGAGGGTGATTCTCATCGAGAATCCAGTCAAATGTGACTCTCAGATCACCCGCAACGGGCGTGACCGCGTAGAACTGCTTATAGCCGCTATACAGGGCTTTCCAGGCCCCGAAATCACTGGCTTGGACTGATCTAACTCTCATCTGTGTATTCATTTGAATCAGTACTTCACGGCAGATCAACCATACACCAACTCTTGGATTGCTGAGGTCAATGGCCAGTACCAAAATCGTGACTCAATTGACTCAATCATGTTCAGATTTCTGACAGGTCGTTGTGCGCGTGTCCGGAATTCGTGTAAGGTTTCAATCATAATAAAAGCCAAAAAAGGTACCGCGAATCTTGGATACTGCTGCGTATGTCACCTTTGATCAAGTGCAAAAGAGTTATGATGGCAAAACTCTGGTGGTCAAAGATCTGAATTTAAAAATCCATGAGGGTGAGTTTCTCACCATGCTTGGCCCGTCCGGGTCGGGCAAAACCACCTGCTTGATGATGCTCGCCGGATTCGAGACTGCAACGTACGGCGAAATTACGATTGGCGGAAATCCCATCAATCGGATCCCACCGCACAAGCGTGGCATTGGCATGGTGTTTCAAAACTATGCCCTGTTCCCGCATATGACGGTGGCTGAGAATTTGAGCTTCCCCCTCGAAGTCCGTGGTCTCTCTAAATCCGAACAAACCGAAAAGGTAAAAACCGCCCTGCAGATGGTCCAAATGGAGTCCTTTGGCGGACGACGACCGGCTCAACTTTCAGGGGGGCAGCAACAACGGATTGCGGTCGCCCGTGCACTGGTCTTCGATGCGAAGCTGGTATTAATGGATGAGCCTCTCGGTGCCCTCGACAAGCAGCTGCGTGAAGAAATGCAGTATGAGATCAAGCATATTCACGAGAATTTAGGAGTGACCGTGGTGTACGTTACCCACGATCAAAGTGAAGCACTCACAATGTCTGACCGCATTGCGGTCTTTAACGACGGATGCATACAGCAATTGGCAACCCCGGACGTGTTATACGAACAACCAGAGAACGCATTTGTGGCCCAATTTATTGGCGAAAACAATAAGCTACACGGTGAAGTTGTATCAGGCGATGGCGATCAAGTCGTGGTGGCTGTGTCCGGTGGTGGGCAAGTCAAGGCATTGAAGGTCGCTTGTGGCGATCAGGGGCCGACTGAACTGTCCATACGACCAGAGCGAATTGCGCTCGGGAATCATGGCGACAACGTTGTTGACGCTAAGGTGGAGGAGCTGATCTATCTCGGTGATCACATTCGCACCCGCCTGACTGTGTTTGGTAATAGCAATTTCGTCGTCAAAGTACCCAATTCGAGTAATCAGAATAAACCAACGATTGGAGAAACGACTCAAGTGACTTGGAATGCAGAGGATTGTCGTGCGCTGAACGCATGACCGACGCGCATGACTCGTCTAATGCCCGTAGACGAGTGTAAACAGCAATGGGCACAAAAAATAAAACTGGAGAAAGACAATGAAAAATAAATTCACATTGTTACTGGCCTCAACATTCTTGGTCTCAGGCGCTGTGATCGCGGAAGTTGACGAAATGACCGTGGTGTCTTGGGGGGGTGCATATCAAAACTCTCAACAAAAGGCATATACTGAACCCTATTCAGCGGATACCGGAATCAATTTCGTTTGGGATGAAAGTTCATCCGAGGCTGTGAATAAATTACGGATTCAAGCTGAATCAGGAGACATCTCTTGGGACCTGGTTGATGTGGTTGCAGCTGACGCGATCCGACTATGTGACGAGGGCTTGGCACGTATCGTCGACCCAGATACTGAACTGGAGAGCGCACCAGATGGCACACCGGCTTCGGCAGACTTTGGCGACCTCATCGTATCGGAGTGTTTCATTCCACAAATTGTTTACTCAACAACATGGGGAATGCGTAATGACGTTGCTGAGTGGAATGGCGCCATGCCGAGCTCTGTCTGTGACGTATTTGATACAGACAAATTCCCAGGTAAGCGTGCGATCTTACCCAACGCACTGAATAACATGGAGTGGGGCGCTTATTGCTCACGCAACTATAATCGAGATCAGGCCAGCGTATATGCGATGCTTGAAACTGAGAAGGGACAACAGGCCGCCTTGGATATGTGGTCCTCGATCAAAGACGATCTGGTATTTGCCGCCTCAGCAGCAGATGTTCCACAGCTACTCCAAGACGGTGAGGTTGTGATGGGCTCCACATATAACGGACGCCTGTTCGCACTGATTGCAGAAGGTGGCGTGGATAACGTCGAAATGTTGTGGGACGCTCAGGTGTTCGATCTTGATGGCTGGATTGTCCCAGCGAATCTACCCGCAGAGCGTGAGGCAGCCGTGATGGAATTTGTACGTTTTGCCACAGACACGCAGCGTCTCGCAGATCAGGCAAAATATATTTCTTACGGTCCTGCTCGGGCCTCGTCAGCACCACTGGTGGGTCAACATGCTGAATTGGGAATCGACATGGCACCACACATGCCAACAGATCCTAACAACTCGAAGAATACCATCCTGACGGATTATGAATTCTGGGCTGACTATCGCGACGACATCGACGCGAAATGGGAAGCTTGGAAAGTCAATTAATCCAAGCGTTCGGACGGGGGCACAATTGTGTGCCCCCACAATTGCGCAGGTACATGTTGTAAAAAATGAATGAAGTATTAGTCACACAAGATGGCAAACCTCTGCACCAAAGTGTGCAACGTGCTTTGTTCCACTCAAAAATGCGAGCGCTGCTTCTGATCGCGCCACTGCTGGTGTTCTTCATCATCGGCTACATCATGCCGATATTTTCAGTACTCTATAAATCCGTCGACAATGACGTGGTCTTCGAAATCATTCCTGAAACCGCATCAATGCTTCAAGAATGGGAGCTTTCTGTTGGAGAGACACCACCAGAAGCCATTTATGCAAGCTTCGCTAGAGAAATGCTAACAGCAGCGAATCAGCGCGAGCATGGCCGCCTAGGTGTTCACTTCAATAAAGACATCAGCGGGTTATCTTCAAAGTTTCGTCGACTTGGTAGGCAAATCAAGCGTTGGGACTTTGAAGATGGTCAGCCATTTAAAGACAAATTTATCGAATCAGACGAAATTTGGGGCGAAGCGGCCTTGTGGGCCGACCTCAAGGTTTACTCAGAACGCTATACCGCCGCGAACTTTGCTCGGGCGGTGGATGGCCGACTGACGCCCGACGGATTTGAGATTCGTCCAGAGAATGAGCGTTTTCTTATGAAACTGTTCGTCCGAACGTTGACGCTTTCGGTTGTAATTACCCTGATTACCCTGCTCTTAGGCTATCCAATCGCTTGGCTTATGGCCAATGTGAGGACGCGCACCGCGAATCTATTATTAATCATGGTGCTCTTACCATTTTGGACCTCCCTCCTCGTCAGGACGGCAAGTTGGCGCGTATTGCTGCAAGACACTGGGGTGATCAATAGCTTTTTGCAGTGGGGTAACCAGTCATTGCCGTTTTTATTTTCTGGTGCGCCTTACGAGCTGATGTACAACCAGTTGGCAGTGGTGATCGCGATGACACACATCTTGTTGCCGTTTATGATTTTGCCGATTTATTCTGTAATGAAGACGATCAGCCCAAGTTATGTCCGGGCAGCCCTATCAATGGGAGCCAATGACTGGACTGCATTTTGGCGAGTGTATTTCCCCCTTACAGTCACCGGAATAGGGGCAGGAGCCATCTTGGTATTTATCTTGTCAGTGGGTTACTACATCACGCCAGCCATTGTTGGTGGCACGGACGGTACGTTTATCTCTAACTCAATCGCCAGCTATCTGAAATCAAACCAGGGCCTCGGCGCAGCACTGGCCTCACTTCTGCTGTTCATCGTTCTGATTCTGTATTTTCTGTATGACCGTTTTGTTGGGATCGACAAAACGAAGTTGCAATAAAAGGGCAATTGAGTATGGCGCTTCCAGTGTATGCTTCCACCGGTCAAAAGCTGTGGCATTACGTGTTTCATATTTTCTGTGGCGCAGTCTTTTTCTACTTAGTCGCACCCATCTTCGTCATTATTCCTTTGTCTTTTAATGCAGGCGACTACTTTACCTATACACCTGAAATGCTCGCGCTCGAGCGAGACGCGTTTTCATTGCAGCATTATCGCAATGCGATGACAGATGAGTGGCTCGTGCCACTGTCAAACTCCTTTAAAATTGCAATCCCTGCGACGATCTTGTCAGTGGCCCTTGGAACGCTCGCATCCATTGGCCTGACACAACCCAACGTGCCCTTTAAACGCCCCATCATGGCCATCCTAATCTCGCCAATGATCGTTCCACTGGTTGTCTCAGGCTATGGCATGACGCTGTTCTATGCTCCACTCGGCAATTGGATCAACATGACATTTGGAGTGGATGACACCACAGTGCGTTTTTTACGGGTGATCTTTGCACACACAGTACTTGGCATTCCGTTTGTAGTGATCACGGTGACTGCCACACTGGCTGGCTTTGACCACTCTTTGACACGAGCTGCCGCGAATCTGGGAGCGGGCCCAATACGAACTTTTTTCAAAGTACAGATGCCTTTGATTCTCCCGGGAATGATTTCAGGCGGTCTATTTGCGTTCATCACCAGCTTCGATGAGGTAGTCGTGATTCTGTTCCTCGGCGCCGCCGAGACTCAAACATTGCCATGGCAAATGTTCAACGGGCTTCGCGAACAAATCTCATTGACAATATTGGCCGTTGCAACATTACTGATTACCTTTTCTGTCGTTTTGCTAGTGACACTTGAGTTGCTGCGACGGCGCTCAGAGCGCCTGCGCGGAATCACGGTCATTGATTAGGCGCATTGTATCCCTCGCGGGACGGCATCCATCGCAGATGCTTAATGTCCTATTTCACTCGTTTGATGAACCCGCCAGCGGTTGTCTATGAAGACCTACAGTTACCAATCAACTGAACAAATTGGACATCAGGCGTCAATCGGCTTGATCGTGCTGAGTTCAGATGAAGTGCTCGAGTATGAGCTGCGCGAATGGCTTCAGGGCACAGGAGTTGCACTGTACGTTTCGCGTGTGCCGATGGCCGAACTGAATACACCTGAGACGCTGGGCGCGATGGAGAATCACCTCACCCAGGCAGCATCGCTCCTACCACCTCATATTGACTATGACGCGATCGCATATGGGTGCACATCAGCCAGCGCGGTGATTGGTCATCGCCAAGTTGACGCGCTCCTGAGCCGTGGGCGACGTGCACATTACTTCACCAACCCGTTGAAAGCGCTCGAGATGGCTTGTTCCACACACAAATTGAGGTCACTCGATGTTCTGAGCCCTTACACAGAAGCAAGCATGTCACTGCTGTTACATGCCCTACAGAAAGCCGGGCTGATAATTCAACACACCGGCACATTCAATGAAGAAACCGATACACAGGTCGCGCGCATTTCGCCCCGATCAATCAGTGATGCGGCAACGGATTTGTCGCCTCCGGGCACCAGTGATGCACTGTTTTTATCCTGTACTAACTTACGCACTAAAGATGCGTTGAGCGGACTCACGCGCATCTGCGAAAAGCCGGTGCTTTCGAGCAATAGCGCACTGGCTTGGCACTTGGCTCAGCTGTGTGGCTTAGGCAATCCAGTCTGGTCAGGCTATCGATCACCACACTAGCAGTGAGCGGGTACCGGCCAATCGCCAAACGTTGATCTCTGGCGGTTGGGTTGCGCCCAACGCATTAGCGACCCAATACTGTGTGCATCGCCTTTTCGGTCGCGTCCACAATTAAGTCTGCGTCCGATGTTGTCAGGCAGAATGGAGGGGCGAAACCGATGATATCGCTGTGCGGCATGGATCTTGCGATCACGCCGTGCTTGAGCATTTCATTGGCGACCGATGGTCCAATCTTTTGCGTAGGATCGAAATGTTGTCTTGTCACTGGATCTTCGGCGAGCTCAATCGCGGCGAGCATGCCAATTGAACGAACTTCACCACAATGACTGTGTCCACCGATGGCTGCCCGCAATCGCTCACCAAAGTAAGCTCCAACGGCATTGACGTTTTCTATTAGCCCCTGTTGGTCTAACACCTCAAGATTGGCGACACCTGCGGCAGCACAGAGTGGATGCGCAGAGTAGGTGGAGCCGTGTCCAAACGGACCAAACTCATCGGTGCCAGCCTCAAGCACTTTCCAGACACGATCCGAAATAATTGAGCCTGACAAGGGGGCGTATGCACTCGTTAGGCCTTTAGCGATGGTCATGAAATCGGGCTGCAAATTAAAATAATCTGAGCCAAACATGGTGCCTAACCTGCCAAATCCAGTGACAACCTCATCAGCAATCAGAAGAATGTCGTACTTCTTTAGAATTGCCTGGACGCCAACGAAATAGCCTGGTGGCGGTGGAATCAGACCACCCGTACCCAATACCGGCTCAGCGATAAAGGCTGCCACGGTATCAGGTCCTTCTACCAAAATCCGCTCTTCCAATTCAGTTAGCAGATAGTCTGTGAATTCATGTTCTGACATCGCCGAGTCTGGACGCCGAAAGTAGCAGGGCGCGCTGACATGCAAAATACGGTCTAAGGGCAAATCAAATTTTTTGTGGTACACCGGAAGGCCTGTCAAAGAGCCAGTGGTCAAACTTGAACCATGATATGCGCGCTCCCGAGCAATAATTTTTTTCTTCTCGGGGCGCCCCAAAATATTGTTGTAATACCAAACCAGCTTGATATTTGTATCGTTCGCATCGGAGCCTGTCAGTCCAAAAAACACCTTGCTCATGTGTTCCGGAGCACGGTCAATGACCATTTTCGCCAGCGTGATGGAGGCCTCCGTTCCATGCCCAACATAGCTGTGGTAGTACGGAAGCTGGTTGGCTTGGGTTGTGATTGCTTCGATTACAGCCTGTTGTCCATAGCCAATATTGACACAGTAGAGGCCGGCAAACGCATCAATCATGCTCTGACCGCTGGCATCTTGGATTCTCACGCCTTGTGCGCTGTCAATGGTGCGGCGCGGAGCCTCGCCTCGCGCAAATTGCCCAAAGGCAGTATTTGAATGCAATAAATTCTCTCGATCCCATGTATCGAGGGTGGTTTCGTTTAACATCGCCCGCTCCTTTTTATTGTGCTCTATGGATAATATCGACAGCCAGCCGTCTTAACGCAAGTTTTTTTAGGCCGACCTCTCCAGCTTCCACGGGTAAATCGTCTACCAAATCAATCGGAGAATTCTCCAACCAAGTGGCTAAAGAAATAGGCTCGAGGTTTTCAAGTGATTGACTTAATGGAGATAGAGGCTTTGATACCTCAGTTTGGCACCCAACGAGAAGAAAACTAACGACGGCAATTGAAATTAATCTAATGCACGAAAACTTCACAAGGTGCTCCGATCGGAATCGTCTTAGTGGATTTGAATCTATCCATCGTCCCTACAAAATAGTAAACACTAAACTGCGTTACCAATCAGAAGTATCAGCAATGCCAAACGGCGCTGATGAAAACATAAATCACTAAAATAAAATCAGTGCTTAATAGATGGAGGCGCGTACCGGAATCGAACCGATGTCCACGGATTTGCAATAGCTTGCACACCACCTAACCACTTGTATTATTGAAAAAAATCAAAGTGTGCTACGAAATGTGCAGACAAACAGTCTGGATATCAACAGCTTCAAACATCGAAACAACTGTCGTTTTGAGGCGGTCCGTCAAAATGGGAGACCCAGAAATAAGTCTTCAAGCGCTACTTGATATCGGCACTTAAACTGACGCATTACTTCCATCGAAGATCCAGTTTTCTATTCTGCGCGACACAGTCACGGAGATATAAATTGATCAGGCTCTGGTATGGAATCCCGACATCAGCAGAAATCCCTTTGAAGTACCCAATTGAGTCTTCATCCAGACGAATGGTGATCTGCTTTTTCAATTGAGCTGCATACGGGTTCTTGCGGGCTGTAGTGAAATCATACTCTTTTCGCATATTGATCTCCTTAACGGTATTGCTCTGATTCTTTAGAAGATGCCTTTCGGGCTGAAATGATACGGATTATTCCACCTTCAGCCCTGGCGCAATGGCATACAAGGATGACTCGCAACGCGCTGCTCAGACCAAGCAGGACAAATCGATCCTCATCCTCAGAATGATCGGGATCATCAATAAGTTTCGCGTTTTCATCGAAGAAAACAGTCCGAGCCTCTTCAAATGAGACACCATGCTTTTTCTCATTTGAAGACGCTTTTTTGGGATCCCATTCAAACTGCACAGCCATAATTACAGTGTAGTTCCTCATGCCGCTGATGGGCAAGTCAATATCCACCGCACACTCGGCGGAACATACGACAGTGCTCTAATCCAATTCAATGATCAAACAGTAAAGGAAACCATAGAGCAGCTAGAAGGGAGTGGCAGTGACTCAACTCCCCAAAACGTCAAGCTCACAATTCTTTGAACTATGGAGGCGCGTACCGGAATCGAACCGATGTCCACGGATTTGCAATCCGCTGCATAACCACTCTGCCAACGCGCCTGATTGGAAGGCGTCGGATACTACAATTTCAGCGGCGACAAAACAAGCCAAGAAAAAAGAGCCGGCAAATGCCGGCTCTTTACGTCATGGAACACCGTATTAACCGAACATGTCGGACACGATACCGTTGTACCAACCGATGGACTCTTCATACGTTTGCTTTCTGAGATCAGCTTCTTCTCCAACCTGCGAGATGAAACCAGTTGTCTTAGCAATCTTCTCATCGGTTGCTTCGTAGCTCGCACCCACTTTGACTCCATCATCGGTCGCAATCAGAGACCAGCACGTATTTGAGAACTTCGGTTTAAAGACACGTGATCCAGTCAAATCGCCGCGGATCGCCATGGCCGCAACCTTCGCTTGAGAGTTCGCCGAGAATCCAGATTTCGGCATATCTCCTGCGATTGTCGCATCCCCAAGTACATACACGTTGTCATCAACCTGTGACTGCATTGTGGATGGGACAATCGGACAGAAGCCTTTGTCATTGGTCAAACCAGCTGCAACGGCAATGGTTCCTGCTTGTTGACCCGGAATGATGTTGGCGACATCTGGCTTAAAGGTCTCGCCTTCCACATCGATGGTCATGTTGTCGGCATCAATGTTTTTGATTCCGCCGTAGAACGACGCTGGGATCCACTCAACCATTCCGTCGTAGTAACGGTTCCAGCCATCTTGGAAGAGGCCTTGTTTGGAAAACTTCTCTTTTGGATCGAGTACCACGATTTTGGCTGTCGGGTTTTTCTGCTTCAGAACGTGCGCAACCATTGACACCCGCTCATATGGCCCTGGTGGACACCGGTACGGATTGGGTGGTGCAACCATCATGAACG
>AACY020295427.1_pt1 | contig 20638 bp, 19 predicted proteins | sample 267378 | NCBI WGS metagenome assembly AACY02 (sample SAMN02954345, study PRJNA13694) | marine metagenome | biome: aquatic; feature: ocean; material: water; isolation source: isolated as part of a large dataset composed predominantly from surface... | reverse complement strand
CCGCTCCCGACGGGCCCGCGCGACGTCGGCTCCGGGAGACAGGCTCTCGCGCCCGGCTTCAGGCCGCGGCCAGCGCTTCGACCTCGACGACGAATTCCGGGCGGGTGAAGCCGCCGACGATCATCAGCGTGGACGCCGGGGGGACGGGCAGGGCGGCCACGAAAGCGTCGCGGGCCGCCATGTAGCCGGCGAGGTGTTCACGCCCGGTGACGTAGGCGTTGAGGCGGACGATGTTTTCGGGGCCCATGCCGCCCTCGGCGAGGATCGCGGCGATGTTGGCGAAGCAGAGCGCGGCCTGCGCTTCCGCCCCCTCCGGCGCGTGGTCGTCCGGCCCGACGCCGAGCTGACCCGACAGCACGAGCAGGCGCGACCCCTCAGCCACCTCGACGGCGTGGCTGTAGCGGGCGAAGGGCGGGCGGATGGACGCGGGCGTCACGGCGCGTAGTCTCGGGCTCATCGGGCGCTCCTCGAAAGGGTCGGAGGCGAGCATGGCGGATGTGCGGGACTGGCGGAACCTCTCCTGGCCGGCGTTCGAGGCGCTGGACCCGGAGCGGACCCTCGCGATCCTCCCCTGCGGCGCCACCGAGCAGCACGGGCCGCATCTGCCCGTGGCCGTGGACGCGATCATCGCCGCGGAGATCGCCCGCCGCGCCGCGTCGCGCATGGCCTCCGACGCGACGGTCCTGATCCTGCCCACGAGCGAGATCGGCAAGTCGACCGAGCATGTCCGCTATCCCGGCACGCTGACGCTCTCCGCCGAGACGCTGATCCGCGTCTGGACGGAGACCGGCGAGAGCGTCGCGCGCGCGGGCCTCCGGCGGCTCGTCTTCCTCAACGCCCATGGCGGCCAGCCGCAGGTGATGGAGATCGTCTGCCGCGACCTGCGCGTGCGGCTCGGCATGCTCGCCGTCGCCACCAGCTGGGCGAGCGCGGGCTTTCCCGACGGCCTGGTGGACGAAGCCGAGCGCCGGCACGGCATCCATGGCGGGACGGTGGAGACCGCGATGATGCTGCATCTCCGCCCGGACCTCGTGGCCATGGAGAGGGCCGAGGACTTCACGCCGCTCTCCGTCGCCATCGAGGCGGAGAACCGCCGCCTCCGCCTCGTCGGGCCGACGCAGATCGGCTGGATGGCGCAGGACGTCCACCCGATGGGCGTCGCCGGGAACGCCGCCGCCGCCACCCCGGACATGGGCGCCGCGATCGTGGAGGGGATCGCCGCGCGCTACGGCGAGCTTCTGGACGAGATCGCCGCCTATCCGCTCGACCGCCTGGCCGAACGCTGACCGTCCGCGGCGCAGCGTCGCCCCGCGCCGCACGTTTCCGAGGCGCCGCAGCCGAAAACGCGCGCGGCCGCGCCCTCGCGCTCGACAGCGGGGCGGGCGGCGCCTACCCTCGCAGCGCAACAGGATGCGCCGCTCAGGCGCCCGCAGGGAGACCGACGGACCCATGTTCGACCGCCGCTTCGCCACGCTCGCCTCCGGCCTCGCGCTCGCCGCCGGAACCGCCGCCGCGCAGGACCTCACGCCCTTCCGCTTCGGGACCAACTGGGTCGCCCAGGCGGAGCATGGCGGCTTCTACCAGGCCATGGTCGACGGCACCTACGAGGCCTGCGGGCTCGACGTCACGATCAGCCCGGGCGGCCCGCAGGTGAACGGCCGCGCCATGATGCTCGCCGGCCGGCTCGAGGGCTACATGGGCGGCAACATGCTCCTGCCCTGGAACGCCGCCGTGGAAGGCATCCCGCTGATCGTCGTCGGCGCCTCGTTCCAGAAGGAGCCGCAGGTGCTGATGACCCATCCGGGCAAGGCGGAGGAGTTCACCGACCTGCTCGGCATGGAGATGATCATCGGCGACGGCGGCTTCCAGTCCTACTACCAGTGGATGATCGAGGAGTTCGGCTTCAAGGCCGAGGATCGCAGCGTCTACACCTTCAACTCCGCGCCGTTCCTCGCCAACGAGAACAGCGCCCAGCAGGGCTACATCACCTCCGAGCCCTATTCGATCCAGCAGCAGACCGGCTGGCTGCCGGACATCTGGGTGATCGCGGATTACGGGTTCGACACCTACTCCACGACCATCGAGGTCAAGAAGGAGACGGTCGAGGAGATGCCCGAGGCCGTGCGCTGCTTCGTCGAAGGCACGGCGCTCGGCTGGGTCAACTTCCTCTACGGCGACAACGAGGCCGCCATCGCGAAGATCCAGGAGGACAACCCGGACATGACCCGGGACAAGATCGACTTCGCGATCGACACCATGATCGAATACGGCATCGTCGACAGCGGCCAGGCGCTGGAGGACGGCATCATGGCGATGAGCGACGAGCGGATGCGCTCCTTCTACGAGAAGATGGTCGCCGCGGGCGTGATCGAGGACGGCGTCGACATCAGCGAGACCTACACGCTGGAGTTCGTGAACAACGGCGTCGGGCTCGACCGCAAGGCCGAGCTGCTCGGCCAATGACGGCGCATTCCGGCGCGGCCCTCGCGGTCGCGCCGACGGCGCCGGAGCCCGCGATGGCGGAGCCGCTTCTCACCATAGAGAACGTCACCAAGGTCTTCGGCGGAACCGTCACCGCGCTCGAGGGCATGACGCTGACGCTGCGGCGGGGCGACTTCGTCTCGCTGCTCGGACCCTCTGGGTGCGGCAAGTCGACCGCGCTCAGGCTGATCGCGGGGCTGATCTCGCCGACGAAGGGCCGTATCCGCTGGGCCTCGGGGGAGGACGCGGAACTCGGCGTCGTGTTTCAGGAGCCGACGCTCGCGCCCTGGTCCACGGTGTTCGACAACGTCTGGCTTCCGCTCCGTCTGAAGGGCGTCTCGAAGGCCGAGGCGCGCGACCGGGTGCTCGAGAGCATCGAGGCGGTCGGCCTCGCCGGCTTCGACGGCGCCTATCCGCGCGAACTGTCGGGCGGCATGAAGATGCGCGTCTCCATCGCGCGGGCCATGGTCACGCGCCCGAAGCTCCTTTTGATGGACGAGCCCTTCGCGGCCCTCGACGAGATCACGCGGTTCAAGCTGAACGACGACCTGCTCCAGCTCCAGGAAACCTTGCGCTGCACGGTGGTGTTCGTGACCCACTCCGTGTTCGAGTCGGTGGTCCTGTCGAGCCGCATCGTCGTCATGGCGGCCCGTCCGGGGCGAGTGATCCGGGAGCTGGGCGTCGATGCGCCCTATCCCCGGACGGAGGCGTTCCGTACCTCGACGGACTATGTCGAGCAGTGCCGGCGCGCATCCGACGCGCTGAAGGAGGCGATGGAGGCCGCATGAGCGCGATCGACTACGCCCGGGGCGCCGCCCGTCTCGGCCATGACGTTCCCCTCGCGCTCGACCGCGAGGAGGCGTCCCGCATCCGCCGCCGCCGGGTCGAGCGCATCGGCGCTTGGGCGCTGCCGATTGGCGTGGTCGCGCTGACGATCTACGCCTGGCACCTGTTGGTGACGGTCAACGAGATCCCGCATTACATCCTTCCCGGGCCGGACGTCGTCGCGCAGCAGCTCTTCGAGGACTGGGGCCTGCTGACCAACGCGCTTGGCGTCACGCTCAGGATCACGGTCATGGCGCTCGCGACTGCGGTCGTCCTCGGGGGCGGCCTGGCGGTGCTGTTCTCGATGTCGCGCTGGGTCGAGATGAGCCTCTTTCCCTATGCGGTGATCCTGCAGGTCACGCCCATCGTCGCCATCGCGCCGCTGATCTTCATCTATGTCGAGTCGCCGCTGGTCGGCATGCTGATCTGCGCCTGGATCGTCGCGTTCTTCCCCATCCTGTCGAACACCACGCTCGGGCTGCGGTCGGCCGACCGCAATCTCGAGGACCTGTTCACCATCTATGGCGCGACGCGCTGGCAGCGGCTGCGCCACCTTCAGATCCCGTCGGCCATGCCCTATTTCCTCGGCGGCCTGCGGATCGCGGGCGGACTGTCGCTGATCGGCGCGGTCGTCGCGGAGTTCGCCGGCGGCGTCGCGGGGCAGAACGGCGGCCTCGCCTTCCGGATCCTCGAGGCCTCCTACCGGCTCAACATTCCGCGCATGTTCGCCGCGCTGCTGCTGATCGCGCTGGCGGGCGTCGCGATCTTCGGGATCACGACGCTGGTCAATCACCTCGCGCTGCGGAAGTGGCACGAGAGCGCCCTGTCGCGCGAATGACCCCGCGCTTCCCGATCCCCGAGGGCGGCGCGTTCCGTCTCCGCGGCGCCCGCGTCCCCGCCGCCATGACCACGGCGGAGGCGGCGCCGGACGCGGACGGCCTCGCGGCGCTCGATCTCTGGTCGCTCGACGGACGCATCGCCTTCGCGGGGCCGGAGGACGCGCCGACGGTCGAGATGGCGGGGTGCATCGCGCTGCCGGCCTTCGTCGACATCCACACCCATCTCGACAAGGGTCACATCTGGGCGCGCCGCCCGAACCCGGACGGGACCTTCACGGGGGCGCTCACCAGCGTCCGCGCCGACCGCGAGGCCAACTGGTCCGCGCGGGACGTCTCGGCCCGCATGGAGTTCGCGCTCCGCTCCGCCTGGGCGCATGGCACGACCGCGATCCGCACGCATCTCGACTGCGCCGGCCCCCAGACCGCGATCAGCTGGGGCGTGTTCCGCGAGGCGCGCGACCGCTGGGCCGGTCGCATCGCCCTCCAGGCCGTCTGCCTGACCTCGATCGAGCAGGTGGGAACCCCCGAATTCCCCGAGATCGCGAACGAGACCGCGCGCTCCGGCGGCGTCCTCGGCACGGTGACCTATCCTGTCACCGACCTCGACGCCCGGCTCGACCAGTTCTTCCAGGAGGCGATGGGGCGCGACCTCGACGTCGATTTCCATGTCGACGAGACGCTCGACCCCGAGAGCCGCACCCTCCGCGCCATCGCCGAGGCGAAGCGGCGCAACGGCTTCGGCGGCGCCGTCCTCTGCGGCCATTGCTGCTCGCTCTCCGCGCAGCCGGAGCGCGAGGCGCTGGAGACCATCGAGATGGTCGCGGGGGAGGGGGTCGACGTCGTCTCCCTGCCGCTCTGCAACCTGTACTTGCAGGATCGGCACGGCGCCCGCACGCCGCGCATGCGCGGCGTCACCATGGTCCATGAACTCGCCGCCGCCGGCGCGCGCGTCGCCTTCGCCTCCGACAACACGCGCGATCCGTTCTACGCCTACGGCGATCTCGACATGCTGGAGGTGATGCGCGAGGCGACCCGCATCGCCCATCTCGACCACCCCGTCGGCGACTGGCCCGCAGCCTTCGCCGGGCGCGCGGCCGCGATCGCGGGCTTCCCGGGCGCCGGCGTGATCGCCGAGGGCGTGCCCGCCGACCTCGTCCTGTTCCCGGCGCGGCGCTGGACCGAGCTGCTCGCCCGCCCCCATTCCGACCGCGTGGTGATCCGGGGCGGCCGCGCCATCGACGCGCGCCCGCCCGACTACGCCGAGCTTGACGAGCTGATGGAGCACTCATGAGCGCCGACATCGAAGGCTGCAAGGCGGCCCTCGCGCATCTCGACCTCGACGACAACCCGAAGACCGTGAAGCAGAAGAGCCGTGACTTCTTCTGGTATTCGCCGACGTTGAAGGCCCGGCTCGACCACGTCACCGCCGATTTCGTCGTCGCGCCGAGAACGGAGGCCGAGGTGATCGAGGCCGTCCGCACGGCCTTCGCCCATGACGTGCCGGTCACGACGCGCGGGGCCGGCACCGGCAATTACGGCCAGGCGATGCCGCTCGCCGGCGGCATGGTGCTCCATATGAAGCACATGGCCGCAGTGAAGGAGATCGGCCCCGGCCGCGTCGTCGCCGAAGCCGGGGCGATCATGGCTGAGGTGGACAAGGCCTGCCGCGCGCAGTCCGGCCAGGAGCTGCGCCTGCACCCCTCCACGGTGAACACCGCCTCCATCGGCGGCTTCATCGCGGGCGGCTCGGGCGGAGTCGGCTCGATCCGCTGGGGGGGGCTGCGCGACGCCGGCAACATCCTCTCGATCCGGCTCGTCACCTGCGAGGCCGAGCCGCGCGTGCTGACCCTGACCGGCGACGAGATCCACAAGGCCAACCACGCCTATGGCGTGAACGGGATCATCACCGAGGTCGCGGTCCCGCTTGCGCCCGCCTATGACTGGGTCGACGTGCTCGTCGGCTTCGAGACCTGGGAGGGCGCCAACCGCTACGCGGACATGGTGGCGAACCAGGATGCGATCCTGCTGAAGGAGCTCGCCACCGTCGCCGCCCCGGTCGGGCACGACTACTTCCTTCGCCACAAGAAGTTCGTCGGGCGGGAGACCCATCTCGCCGTGGCGATGGTCGCGCCCCACGCGCTCGACGCCTTTCTCACCGTCACCGCGCGCGACAGGCGCGCCGAGGTGCTGTTCCGCTCCGACCGCGACGACGCGCAGGGCCTGCCGCCGGCCTATGAACTCGCCTGGAACCACACGACGCTTCGCGCGCTCCGCGTCGACCCCTCGATCACCTATCTCCAGGTGCTCTACGGCGCGCCCGACCATGTCGAGAAGATCCTGCGCATGACGGAGATCTTCGGCGACGAGGTTCCGGGCCATGTCGAGTTCGTCCGCATGGACGGGCGCGTGCGCGGCGCCGGCCTCCCGCTCGTGCGCTTCACCACCGAGGAGCGGCTCGAGGAGATCATGGCGATCCACGAGGCCGAGGGCTGCCCGATCTTCAACCCCCACCGCTACACGCTGGAGGAGGGGGGCATGAAGCAGACCGACCCGCTCCAGCTCGCGTTCAAGCGCGAGACGGACCCGAAGGGCCTGCTGAACCCCGGCAAGATGATCGCCTGGGACGACCCCGACTACGACTTCGAGACCAACCAGCTCTATCTGTTTCCCGGCCTCGCCGCCGCCTCCTGACGCTTCGATCACGCCGGAGAGGCGCCGAGCCCATGCGCATGCTCGTGGTGCACAGCCACCCCGACCCCGAGAGCTACAGCGCCGCCCTCCGCGCGACCGTCATGGAAGGTCTCGCCGAGGCGGGGCACGAGACCCGTCTCATCGACCTGCACGCCGAGGGCTTCGACCCGGTGCTGTCGCGCGACGGCTGGCGCGACTACGAGGACTCGCTCGTGAACGCCCGCGGGCTGGAGGCCCATGTCGCGGCGCTGAAATGGGCCGAGGGGATCGTCTTCGTGTATCCGACCTGGTGGTACGGCCTGCCCGCGATGTTGAAGGGCTGGCTCGACCGCGTCTGGTTGCCCGAGGTCGCCTTCACCCTGCCGCCCGGCGCGCCGATCGCGCCGCTGCTCACCCATATCCGCCGCTGCGAGGTGGTGACGACCTGCGGCGCGAGCTGGTGGCTGACCCAGCTCGTCGGCTCGCCCGGCAAGAAAACGATCCTGCGCGGCTGCCGCTTCCTCATGGCGAAGGACTGCCGCACCCGCTTCCTCGCCCATTACCGCATGGACGCCTCGACGCCCGAGAGCCGCGCCCGCTTCCTCAAGCGCGTCCGCCGCGCCATGGCGAAACCGTGACGCGGCGCCATCTCCCCAAGGCATGACCGTGACCCCGTTCCCGACCGTCTCCCGCATCGCTATCGAAAGCGAGGCGGACGCCGCCGCCATCGAGGGCGCGATCTCCGCCGTCGCAGGCCTCGTGACGGCGCAGGGCGGGACGATCGCGCTCGGGGGCCGCGACCTGCTCTCCATGAGCGTCGAGGGCCGCGCCATGCTGCTCGGCGACATGTACGCCGCCGGCGAGGTGATCTTCGGATGGCGGGACTCGCTGGCGGGCGCCGTGCGCAACATGAGCGTCGAGCGCCTCCGCGTCCTGCGCGGCGACGAGCGGCGCGAGTGCTGGCGCGCGGAGCTCTACCGCGAGGCCGAGGACGGCGACGGCCACATCCTCGCCGGCGCGGCGGTGGCGCCGGACGCCGCCGGCATCGGGCGTCGGATCATCGAGATCGCCAACGATCCCGCCGCGGCGGCGCAGCGGTCCCCGGAGGCGCTCGCCGCCTATCTCGCCGAGTCCTGAGCGGCCGCCTTTCCCGCGTCGCGACGACGGCGACCAACCACGGCCCGCGTCCCGCCGCGCTCGCTACGACAAATCCCTCGACAAAAAATAATCGGATCGTCGCGCAGACGTCATCTTGACGAGCGCATGGCGTCCGAGGCCAATGCCGTCCATGCGAACGCTCGTGCTGCTTCGTCACGCCAAGTCCTCCTGGGCCGACCCCGACCTCGAGGATTTCGACCGCCCCCTCAACCAGCGCGGTCGCCTGGCCGCGCCGCTGATGGGCGCATGGCTCGTCGAGCGCGGCCTGCGTCCCGACATCGTGTTCAGTTCATCCTCGGCGCGCACGCGCGAGACCTGGGAGCGGGCGCGCGTCGCCTTCCCGGACCCTCCCCCGGTCGAGGAGACCGACCGCCTCTACCACGCAGCGCCGGATGCCATGCTCGCGATCCTGCGCGGCGCGCCGGCGGAAGCGGCATGCGTGCTGATGATCGGCCATCAGCCGGGGATCGGGGCCTTCGCCCGCAGGCTCTCGGCGCCGGAGCAGCCGGCGCATTGCGCGCGCGCCTTCCAGAAGTTCCCGACCGCCGCCGCCGCGGTGCTGACCTTCGACGTCGCGGACTGGGGCGAAGTCGACTACGGGGCTGGCCGGTTCACCCAGTTCGCCGTTCCAGGCGAACTCGTCTGAGCGGGCGGCTCAGGCCGGGGCGGGCTCCGCGCTCCGCCGCCAAAGGCTGAAGCCGAGGATCGCCAGCACCGCCGCAGCAGCCCCGAGATCGACCGCCGGCGTCACGGGCCACAGCGCCGTGCCGCCCGCGACCAGCGCGAGCGCCCGGAGCGGGAGCGGCAGCCGCGTCTCCATCCACCCCTTGAGCCCCGCGACCAGCCCGTAGAGCCCGACCAGGGCCAGCGCGGAGATGCGCAGCGCCTCCGCCGGATCGCCCGACAGGATCGGCGTCACCGTGAACAGCAGCGGCACGAGGTAGAGGCCCTTCGCGATTTTCCAGCTCTCGAAGCCGGTCCGCATCGCCGGGGCCTTGGCGATGGCGGCCGCGGTGAAGGCCGCGAGGCAGACCGGCGGCGTGATGTTCGAGTCCTGGCTCAGCCAGAAGATGATCATGTGCGCCGAGAGCAGCGCCGTCGTCGCCGTCGCCGCCGGGATCGCCATGTCGCGCAGCGGCCCCAGAACCTCCAGCGGCAGCCCCGCCACCAGCGCGCGCGCCTCGCCCGGCGACAGCGCGCCGGAGGCCGCCGCGGCCGCGGCCTGCGGGTCGGCCAGCATCAGCACGGGCTGCGCGGTCTGGGGCAGGGCGCCTTCGGCGACGATCCGCGCCAGTTCGACGTCGGTGATCATCCCCGCCAGCGCCGGCGCCGAGAGCGTCGCGAGCACGATGTAGGCCGCCGTCACCGGCAGTCCCATGCCCAGCACCAGCGAGGCGAGCGCGATCAGGACGAAGGCGATCAACACGTTCCCGCCGGCCCATTCCGAGATCATCAGCGAGAAGGTGTTCCCGACGCCCGCGGTCGTGACGACGTTCACGACGATCCCGACGGCGCAGAGCAACACCGCCGTCATCACCATGTTCCGCGCGCCGAGCGCCAGCGCCTCGAGAATGCGCCGCGGCCCCATCGGCGTCGCGCCGATCCAGCTCGAGACGATCACCGCCGCGATGCCGAAGACGGCGGCGTAGCTCGGCGTGAACCCCTCCAGCAGCATCCCCACCACGACCGCGATGGGAATCAGGAAGCTCGCGCCGCCGTGGCGCAGCGCCGTCCAGACCGTGACGCCCTCGCCGTCCTCGCTCATCGGCCCAAGGCCGAGCCGGCGCGCCTCGATCCGCACGAACATCGCGACGGTGGCGAAATAAAGCACCGCCGGCAGCGCCGCGACGGCGACGATTCGGTCGTAGGGGATTTGGGTGTAGCTCGCCATCACGAAGGCGCCGGCCCCCATGATTGGCGGCATCAGCTGGCCTCCGGTCGAGGCCGAGGCCTCGGTCGCGCCGGCGAAGGCCGGAGGGAAGCCCGCGCGCTTCATCAGCGGGATGGTGATCACGCCCGTCGAGGCCGTGTTGGCGACCGCCGAGCCCGAGATCGTGCCGGTGAGCCCCGAGGCGATCACCGCCACGAGCCCCGGCCCGCCGGTCAGCTTGCCCGCCACCGCGCGCGCAAGCTCGATCACGAAGTCCCCCGCGCCCGAACGCAGCAGGAAGGCCCCGAAGATGATGAACAGGAAGACGGTGGTGGAGGAGATCGAGGCGATCGTCCCGAACATCGCGTCGTCGCCGTAGAGCGCGCGGAACATCACCGTCTCGGGCGAGAGCCCCGGAAAGGCGAACACGCCCTCGATCAGCGCGCCCCACCAGACGACGTAGCCGAGCGCCAGCACGATCATGATCGGGATCACGAGGCCGGCCGTGCGCCGCGTGAACTCCAGCGCGCCGAGGATCACCACCGCGCCCGCCGCCCAGTCGAGCCCCGTCAGCCGCACGCCGCGGTCGTAGATCGCGCTCTCGGCCTGGCTGAGATACACCGCGGCGGCCGCGACCAGCGCGCCGATCGCGAGGTCGAGCAGCAGCCAGCCAAGCCCCGTCCGCGCCCCCCGGAACGCCGGGAACCAGAGCGCGCAGAGGAGCGCGAAGCCGCCGAAATGGATGGTGTTGCGCGTCAGCTCCGCGAAGGCGGGAACAAGCGCCGCGAACAGATGGAACAGGGCGAGCGCCACGCCCGCTCCCATCGCGAACAGCCTCCAGCGCCCCGGAAGGGATCGGGCGGCGCCCGGCTCGTCGTCCTCGATCCCGTCCTCGGCCATGGGCGACTCCCGCGCCGCGCCTGAGCGCGGCGCGGGATGCTCGCGTCAGTTCGCGGGGACGAGACGGTCGGGCACGTCGACCCCGACCTCGCGGTAGTAGCGCAGCGCGCCCGGATGCAGCGGCGCCGGCAAGCCGCCGATGGCGTTCTCGATCGCCATCGCCTTCGTCGCGGGGTGGATCGCCTGCAGGAAGGGCAGGTTCTCGTACACCGTCTTGGTGAAGAGATAGACATGCTCCTCCGGCACATCCGCATGGACGCCGAGGAAGTTCGGCTGCGCGATGGTCGTCACGTCGTAGTCCTGGCCCGGATAGGTCCCGGCCGGGATCTCGTATGGGTTCCAGAGCTCTGCGCCGCCGTCGGCCTCGGCCGCCTGCTCGGGCGTGAAGCTCAGCAGCCGCACGTCGTCGGCCACGCTCGCGAAGAGCTGGGTGATCGCGCCGACCGGCGCGCCGGCGGGGGTGGAGATGCCCGCGACCTGCCCGTTCTGGAGCGCCTGCGCCGAAGGCCCGTAGCCCGCATAGACGAGGTCGTAGGCCGCCTCGATGTCCTCGACGCCGAGATTGCCGAGCAGCCGGCGGTTCGACCCGATGGTGCCGGAGTTCTGACGGCCGAGCGCCGCGCCCTCGCCCTGGATCGCGAGGAAGTCCGAGATCGTCCCGGTTTCGGCGTGCTCGGCGGCCACCACGAAATGCTCGACGTTCGGCCAGAGCATCGTCACCGAGCGCAGATGCTCCTGCGGCCCGTCCGCCTCGACCGGCCCGCTGCCGGTGACCGCGTAGTAGCCGAACAGGCCCTGCAGAATGGCGAACTGCGCCTCGCCCTCGCGCAGCAGGCGCACGTTCTCGCCCGATCCGGCCGAGGAGATCGCCGACATGCCGATACCCGAGGAGGGCTCGAGCCGCACCTTCGTCAGCGTCGCGAGCGCCACGCCCACGGGATAGTAGGTGCCGCCCGTCGAGGCGGTGGCGAGGATGTAGCTCGCGCCGTCCTGCGCCGACGCCGCGCCGGTCATGGCGAGGCTGGCGGCCGCGGCCATCAGGCTGCGTCTGGTGAAGGTCATGGGTCGTCTCCCTGTTGTTGTTCGCCGTCCCGTGTCGCGCGCGGTTGGTTGATCCGGCCGGGGCGCCGCGCCCGCCTCAGCCGTAGACGATGTTCGGCAGCCAGGTGATGATGCCCGGAAACAGCATGCAGAGCACCAGCCCGATGAGCTGAATCGCGAGAAAGGGCAGGGCGGAGGCGAAGATGCGCATCATCGGAATCTCCGCCGGCGCCACGCCGCGCAGATAGAACAGCGCGTAGCCGAAGGGCGGCGAGAGGAAGCTCATCTGCATATTCACGAGGTAGAGCACCCCGAACCACAGCACGAGATCCGCCTCGTTCCCGAGCCCGAACGCCGCCGCCCCGATCCCGCGGATGATCGGCACGAAGATCGGCACCGCCAGCAGCAGGATGCCGACCCAGTCGAGGAACATGCCGAGGATGATGAGCACGACCTGCATCAGGATCAGCACGCCCCAGGGGCCGAGGCCCGATGCGTCGAGCGCGCGCTCCACGAAGTCCTGCCCGCCCTCAAGCACGTAGAGGCCGACGAAGATCGTCGCGCCGAACATGATCCAGATGACCATGGCGGAGGCCTTCAGCGTCGTCAGGCAGGCCTGCTGCAGCGTGGGCCAGTCGAGCTTGCGATGGATCGCGGCGACCACGAACGCCCCGAAGGTGCCGATGCCTGCCGCCTCCACCGGGGTCGCGACGCCCGAGAAGATCACGCCGAGCACGACCACGATCAGCGCGATCGGCGCCGACATCTTGCCGACGAGCTGGAGTTTCTCGCGCGTCGAGACGCGGTCCTCCATCGGGATCGGCGGGCCGTAGCCCTCCTTCGCATAGCACATCACGGTGACATAGAGAATGTAGAGGCCCGAGAGCAGCAGCCCCGGGAACACGGCCCCGATGAACAGCTCGCCGACCGACTGCTCGGCCACCACCGCGTAGATGATCGCGAGGATCGAGGGCGGGATCAGGATGCCGAGCGTGCCCCCCGCCATGATCGAGCCCATCGCGATCTCGGGGTTGTAGCTGCGCTTCAGCATCGCCGGCAGCGCGATGATGCCCATGGTCACCACCGCCGCGCCGATCACGCCGACCATGGCGGCGAGGATCGTGGAGGCGATGATCGTCGCCGAGGCCAGCCCGCCCTTCACGCCGCCGAGCAGCTTGTAGATGACGTCGAACATGTCGTTGATGATGCCTGCCCGCTCCAGCATCGCCGCCATGAAGATGAAGAGCGGGATCGCCGAGAGCTGGTAGTTCGTCATCAGCGGAAAGATGCGCGACGGAACGATGTTCAGCGTGTTCGCGTCGCCGAGCACGAACAGGAACACGCAGGCGAGGCCCCCGGTCACGAAGGCCAGCGGCAGCCCCGCCATCAGCAGCACCATCAGGCTGCCGAACATGATGACCGTGAGCCAGGCGATGTCGATCTCGACGCCCATGGATCAGGCCTCCCTCGGCCCGCGCACGGCCGCGCCGAGCGCCTGAAAATCGCGCGCGAGCTTCGCGACGCCCTGCAGGATGAGGAGCACGCCGCCCACGAAGATCGCCCATTTGAACGGCCAGTAGGCGATCTCCCACTCGGAGAAGCTGATCTCGCCGACCCGCGTCGCGTCCATCGCGAAGATGTATCCCGTGGCGAGCAGCGTGCCCGCGAAGATGAAGAAGAAGATCGAGGTCAGGAGATCCACGATCGCCTTCCGCATCGGCGACCACTCCGCGTAGAAGATGTCGACCCGCACATGCGCGTCGGTCAGCATCGCGTAAGCGCCGGCGACGAGGTACTGCATGCCGAACATGAGGAACATGCCCTCATGCGCCCAGTTGGTCGGCGAGTTGAAGACGTAGCGGGCGACGACTTCGTAGTAATAGACGAAGACGGCGATCACCGCCCAGTAGCTCACGAATTCGCCGGAATAGTAGGACAGCGTCTCGATCCAGCCGACCGGGCCGCCGCCTATATGGCCTTGGTCGCCCCTGATCTCGCCTTCCTCGATCTCCTGAAGGCGTTTTTCGGCGCGCGCCTCCTCCTCGGCGTGAATCTCGTGCTTCGCCCGCTCCTCGGCGCGGCGGACCAGCCCCGGCAGCAGAACGGCGTCCACCGCCAGCAGCGCGAGAATGGCGTAGAAGATCCACATCGCCTTGTCCGCCCAGAAGGTGCGGTTGTCGGCCGCCGTGGTGAGGAGCGGGCGCGCGCCCTCCAGCTCCGCCTCGGCTTCGGTCAGGCGTTCGCGGTTATCTGCAAGGCTCTCGCGTTCGCGCTCGAGCCCGCGTTCGGCGCGGCGCTCGGCGAAGGAGCCCGCCTCCGCCGCTGCGAGGTCGGCCTCGAGCTCCGCGATGCGCTCGTCGGCGCCCTCGAGGCGCGAGCGCGCGCGTTCGGCCTGCCGCTCCGCGACGCGCACGACGTTCGCCGCGTCGGACTGCACCGAGCGCGCGTCGCGCTCCTGCGCGTTGGCGTAGAGCACCAGCAGGAAGAGGGGGATGAAAAGCAGCCCCCACAGATTCTTCAGATAGACCCGATGCAGGCCCAGAATGCCGCCCGTCGCCCAGATCAGATAGGCCAGAGGCAGCGAGTAGCCGCGCGAGCGGGGGCGCCGCGCGAAGACCATCGCGACAGCGGGAAACACGAACAGCCCCGCCCAGTAGAGCCAGTGCGGCAGCTCGAAGTCGATGCTCGGCATGGGAGTACGCCCTCGGCGCAGGGAAGCCGCCCGCGGACGGTCCGCGGGCGGCGGTCAGGGTGGCTTCGAAGCGCCCTCAGAGGTCGATCGAATGCCCGTCCAGCAGGGCGTCGTCGATATAGCCGAGCGAACCCGACTTCATGTAGTCGAGATGGATCTGGAAGGCGCGCTTCGACCCGGCGTCGCGGTTCGCGTACTTGAACCAGATCGGCACCGCGACCTCGGTCATCAGTTCGACGTCGTCCTGGCTGAGACGCGTGACCTCGGTGCCGTCCTCCTCGAACTTGGTCCACGCGGCCTGGTCGGCGGCCTGGATCGCGGCGTGGTGCATGTCGGAGTAGGTGTGCACCTCCATCTCGACGAACTGCTTCATCTGGGGCGAGAGCGCGTCCCAGGCGGCCTGTCCGACGGTCAGGTCCATGAGGTCGACCGGCTGGTAGACCGACATGAAGCCCGGAGGGCCCATCGAGATGTAGTCGGTGACTTGGCTGAAGCCGAGCGCGTAGTTGACCGCCGGGCCCACGTAGTCGGCCACGTCGATGGTGCCCTTCTCCAGCGCCGGGAAAATCTCGGAGCCCGGCAGCAGCGTCGTCTCGGCGCCGATCTCGGAGAACAGCTCCGCCACCATGCCGCCCGGCACGCGCATCTTGCGCCCGGCGAAGTCGTCGATCGAGCGGATCGGCACCTTCGAGTGGATGATGTTCGGGCCGTGGTGGATCGGGCCGACGAAGTGCATGCCCTGCGCGGCATAGAGCTCGCGGGCGAGCTCGAGGCCGCCGAGGCCGTAGTAGAAGGTGTCGAACTCGTGCGGGTTGCGCAGGCCGAGCGGGTAGGAGGTGAGGAACACCGCCGCCGGGATGATGCCCTGCGCGTAGATGGTGAAGGGGTTCACCGCCTCGAGCACGCCGTTCTTCACCGCGTCGTAGAGCTGGAAGTCGCCGACGACGTCGTTGGCGCCGAAGGGTTCGAAGGCCAGCTCGCCGCCGGTCTTCTCGACGATCGAGGCCGCCCAGTTCTGGAAGATGCGAAGGCCCTCGCCGCCGGGCCACGAGGTCTGGACCCGCCAGGTCGTGGTGGCGCCCTGCGCGGTCGCGATCGCGGGGGCCGCGAGCGCGGCCGCGCCGCCCGCCGCGCCGGCGCGCAGGAACCTGCGGCGGCTCTGGAGGAGGTCGGTCATGGCGTTTCTCCCGTTGGGACGCCGCGCCCATGGGCGCGGCTTTCATGGCCGGCTCTGCGACCGGCGGGCGCATGCGTAACGCGTTCGGGAGCGCGGCGCCAAGAGCACATCCGCTTTGGACATGTGAAACGGGGCGTTTCTTTCCGCCAGATGGAACGCTTTCGCGCAAGGCGCGAGTTCGGCTCGTGTTTCAAGCGGCGCTCCAAACGAAAAACCCCGCGCGGGACAGCCCGCGCGGGGTTTCCTGACGCGCTGCCGCGCGATCAGATGTAGGCGATGTTGCCCGCGGAGGCGCGACCGTCGCGGCCGGTCTCGAGTTCGTACTCGATCTTCTGGCCGTCAGCCGGGGCCGCGAGGCCCGCGCGCTCGACCGCGGAGATGTGCAGAAAAACGTCCTTGCCGCCGTTGTCGGGCTGAATGAACCCGTAACCCTTGGTGGCGTTGAACCATTTCACGGAGCCAGTGGCCATCGTGTCGTCCTTCAAGTCTTCTTCGCCGCGCACGGGATGCCGCGGCCCGGCCGCACTAGTCAGAGAGAGAGGTCGGCGGCCGTAGGCGGACGACGATCAGTCTGTAGCGGTAGCGGAGCGTGAATACGCTTCTCGTGATCCCAATGCAACCCTCGCGAGAAGGGAACCGGTCACAATCCCGCGCCTGCGACGACGCCCGCCTCGGCGAGCGCGGCGATCTCCTCGGCGTCGAAGCCGGCTTCGCGCAGGATCTCGGCGCTGTGCTCGCCGAGCGTCGGCGGCGCATGGCGATAGGTGACGGGCGTCTCGGACAGCTTCACCGGGTTCCCGATGAGATCGACGGTTCCTCCCGCCGCCGTCGGATGCTCCATCGTGATCCGCGCGCCGCGATGGACGGCCTGCGGGTCGTCGAACGCCTGCGCGATGTCGTTCACCGGGCCGCAGGGCACATGGGCGGCCTCCAGCGCCGTCATCCAGTCGGCCTGCGTGCGGGTCGCGGTGATCTCGCGCAGAAGCGGCACGAGGCTCTCGCGGTTGCGCACCCGGGCGGCGTTGGTCGCGAAGCCCGGGTCCGCGGCGATTTCAGGCCGGTCGGCCACGGCGCAGAACTTGCGGAACTGGTCGTCGTTGCCCACCGCGAGGATGAACCAGCCGTCCGCGGCGGGAAACGTCTCGTAAGGCACGATGGTCGGATGCGCGTTGCCGCGCCGCACGGGAACCACGCCGTCCGTGAGGTAGGCGAGGCCCTGATTGATCAGCCAGGCGATCTGGCTGTCGAACAGCGCGAGGTCGACATGCTGCCCGCGCCCCGTCGCGTCCCGCGCGCGCAGCGCCGCGAGGATCGCGCTCGACGCGTACATGCCCGTCATCACGTCGGCGATCCCGACGCCGACCTTCATCGGCTGACGCTCGGGCTCGCCGGTGACCGACATGATCCCGCCCATCCCCTGGATCAGAAAGTCGTAGCCCGCCCGATGCGCATAGGGACCGGTCTGGCCGAAGCCCGTGATCGAGCAGTAGACCAGCCCGGGGTTCTCCGCGGCGAGGTCGTCGTAGCCGAGACCGCGTCGCACCAGATCGCCCAGCTTGAAGTTCTCCAGCAGCACGTCCGACCGCGCCGCGAGCCGTCTCGCCACCGCCGCGCCCTCGGGGCGCGCGATGTCGAGCGCGAGGCTGCGCTTGTTGCGGTTCGCGCAGAGGTAGTAGGCGCTCTCGGCGCTGTCGCGCCCCTCGGCGTCCTGCACGAAGGGCGGGCCCCAGGCGCGGGTGTCGTCGCCGCGTCCCGGACGCTCGATCTTGATCACCTCGGCGCCGAGATCGCCCAGAAGCTGGCCGCAGGTCGGGCCGGCGAGAATGCGGCTCATGTCCAGCACCCGCAGCCCCGTCAGGGGGCCGTGGGGCAGGGGGCCCTCGCTCACGCCGTCAGCCCCTCGATCGGGTCGAGGCCGAGGCTGCGCCGCGCCGCGGTCAGCGTGTTGGCGAGCAGGCAGGCGATGGTCATCGGCCCGACGCCGCCGGGCACCGGCGTGATCGCGCCCGCGACCGCCGCGGCCTCCTCGTAGGCGACGTCGCCGACGAGACGCGTCTTGCCCTCGCCCTTCTCCGGCGCGGCGATGCGGTTGATGCCGACGTCGATCACCGTCGCGCCGGGCTTGACCCAGCCGCCCTTCACCATTTCCGGCCGCCCGACCGCGGCGACGAGGATGTCCGCGCGCCGGCAGGTCTCGACGATGTCGCGCGTACGGCTGTGCGCGACGGTCACCGTGCAGCTGTCCCTGATCAGGAGCTGCGTCATCGGCTTGCCGACGATGTTCGAGCGGCCGAGCACCACCGCCTCCGCGCCCGACAGGCTTCCGAGCCGGTCGCGCAGCAGCATCAGGCAGCCGAGCGGGGTGCAGGGCACCATCGCGTCCGGCAGGCCGGCGCCCAGCTTGCCGACATTCGAGATCGTGAAGCCGTCGACGTCCTTCTCCGGCGCGATCGCGTTGATCACCTTGTCCGCGTCGATGTGCTTCGGGAGCGGCAGCTGCACGAGGATTCCGTGCACCATGGGGTCGCCGTTCAGCTCGCGGACCAGCGCCAGCAGCTCCGGCTCCGGCGTCTCGGCGGGAAGGCGGTGCTCGAAGGAGGCCATGCCCGCCTCGACCGTCTGCTTGTGCTTGTTGCGCACATAGACCTGGCTCGCCGGATCCTCGCCCACCAGCACCACGGCGAGGCCGGGAACGGCGTGGCCCTCCGCCTGCATCGCCGCGACGGCTTCGGCCACCTTGCCGCGGACGGTCGCCGCGAAGGCCTTTCCGTCGATGATGTCGGCCGCCATGCGCCCGTCCTCCCCTTGCGTTGAGACGCGCAAATGACGCGGGTGGGCCGGGACGGTCAAGCCCGCCCGGCCCCCCGGCCTCCGCGCGTCACTCGGCCGGCTGCGCCGCCGCGCGCCCGCGCCGGAACACGCGCAGGAAGGGCGCGGCGAACAGCACCGCCGAGATCGCGAACAGCGTCGCCGAGATCGGCCGGTCGACGAAGGTCAGCACGTCGCCCTGGGCCGAGATCAGCGCCTGGCGGAAGGACTTCTCCATCAGCGGGCCCAGAACCAGCGCGAGCACCAGCGGCGCCATGGGATAGTCCGCGCGGCGCAACAGGAAGGCGGCGATCCCGAAGACGGCGATCAGCCAGACGTCGTGCATCTTCTCGTTCGGCGCGTAGCCGCCCACGATGCAGAGCACGAGCACCACCGAGCAGAGCACCGGGAACGGCATCCGCAGGGCCCAGACGAACAGCGGCACCAGCGCGAGGTTCACGAGCAGCGCGAACACGTTGGCGGTGTAGAGCGAGGAAATCAGGCCCCAGATGAACCCCGGCTGCTCGAGGAACAGCATCGGCCCCGGCATCAGGCCCCACATCACCATGCCGCCGAGCAGCAGCGCCGTCGTCGGCGAGCCGGGGATGCCGAGCGTCAGCATCGGCAGGAGCGAGCCGGTGGAGGCGGCGTTGTTCGCGGTCTCCGGCGCCACCACGCCCTCGATCGCCCCCTTGCCGAACCGCTCGGGCGTCTTCGACGTCGTGCGCGCCATGCCGTAGGACATGAGCGCCGCCGGCGTCGCGCCCGCCGCCGGCAGCATGCCCACGAAGAAGCCCAGCAGCGACCCGAAGCCCATGGTCTTCAGCGTCGGGCGCAGTTCCTTCAGCCCCGCCCAGATGTCGCGGAAACCGATCTTGGCGGTGGTGACGGTCGGCTTGCCGCGCGTCTCCTCGATCGTCGCCAGCACCTCTCCGACGCCGTAGACGCCGATCGCGAGCACCAGGAAGCTGATGCCCGAGTAGAAGCCCGGCAGGTCGAAGAAGATCAGCCGCGGCTGCCCGGAGATCAGGTCGAGCCCCACGGTCGAGAGCACGAGGCCGAGGCAGATCATCACGATGGTCTTCGCCACGTCGTCCCCGCCAAGGCCGACGAACGTCGTGAAGGCCAGCAGGACCAGCGCGAACTCCTCCGCCGGCCCGAAGGCGAGCGCGAAATCCGCGAGCGGCTGGGCGAAAATGGTGAACAGGATCACCGAGATCGTGCCGCCGACGAAGGAGGCGGTCGCCGCTGCGATCAGCGCGAGCCCCGCCTTGCCCTGCTGCGCCATCGGCCGCCCGTCGAAGGTGGTCGCGACCGCCGTGGAGGCGCCGGGAATGCCGAGCAGGATCGACGAGATCGCGCCGCCGTACATCGCCCCGTAATAGAGCGCGGCGAGAAAGATGATCGCAGAGGAGGGCGGCACGATGAACGTCATCGGCAGCAGGATCGCGACCCCGTTGACCGAGCCGAGCCCCGGCATCGCGCCGACGAACAGCCCCGCGGTGACCCCCACCAGGATCACCGCGATGTTGATCGGCAGCAGCGACTCCGCGAAGCCGAGGGCCAGAAGGTTGAGCATCTCCATCGTCGTCGGCCCTCAGAAAAACATGGCGTAGAGCGGGAAGAACAGCGGCTCGGTGATCCCCTTCGGCAGCAATATCTTCAGCGACACCTCGAAGAAGAAGAACAGGAACACCGGGGTTGCGACCGCAAGGATCAGCGAAAGCGCCCAGCCCCGCTTCGCGACGCCCCTCAGGTAGAACAGCATGAACAGCGGCACCGCGACGTAGATGCCGAGCCACATCGTCAGCGCGATGGTGACGATCAGCGCGGCCGCCACCACCGCGAGTTCGGCGTACGCGCGCGGGTCGATGAAGACGCGCGCCGCCTGCCTCGCCTTCGCCGCCGGTCGCAGCTCCCGCAGAAAGATGAAGCCCGAGGCGACGAGCATGATCGCGGAGAGCCAGAACGGGAAGGCGCCGCCGCCGGGGCCCGAGCCCCGGACCCAGCCGATCGGCAGGACGGTGGCGTGGATCATCAGGATGACGGACAGCGCCATGATTGCGGCGGCGATCCCCAGTTCGGCGGTGCGCATCTCGGATACCGGTTCCAGTGTTGCTCTCACGCGAAAGGGCGGCCGCGCGGCGGCCGCCCCGTAACGATTGCGCGCCGGACCC
>AACY020305996.1_pt1 | contig 20688 bp, 16 predicted proteins | sample 267378 | NCBI WGS metagenome assembly AACY02 (sample SAMN02954345, study PRJNA13694) | marine metagenome | biome: aquatic; feature: ocean; material: water; isolation source: isolated as part of a large dataset composed predominantly from surface... | reverse complement strand
CTGTTCGTCACCGTCACGGCGCCGCCCCCGACAATCCCGCCGCCGGAGGAAAAATCCCCGGCCGTGCTGTTGCCGGCGACAAGGCTGCGCTCGACCGTGAGGTCGGCGAGGCTGAAGACAGCGCCGCCGAGGTCGCCCTCCGCCGTCGTGCGCCCGCCGGTCAGCGTCAGGCCGACAAAGCGGGTGTCCGCGGTCTCGTTTGTGACGTTGAAGATGCGGCTGTTGTCGTCGAGGCGGTCCTCGCCTGCAAGGCTCGCGGCGACGTCCGTCACGCCGTTCACGACCACGTCGTCGCCGGCGGCGTCGCCGGTGATGGTCACGCCACGCCCCAGGCCGTCGATGGTCAGCGCGTCGGTGATCTCGATCTCGCCCAGCGTGAGGCGCAGAAAGGTGATCCCGTCGTCGAACAGGATCGTGTCGGGCCCGGAATTGCCATTGGCGCGCTCGACGGCGTCGCGCAGCGATCCCGGTCCGCCGTCGGTCTCGGTCCTGACGGAAAAGGTGGCCATGGGGCGTCTCCTGCGCACGGTCGAAACTCGGACCGGGGCGCAAGGCGCACGGACCACTCACACCCCCGTGTTTGCGGCGCCGGGGCATGGAGGGCAACGATTTTAAGAAAACGTGAACGTGTGTCGCGGCCCCGCGTCAGCCGCCGAGGGGCGGCCCGCCCTCCGGCATCGCGGCTTCCTGCGCGCCCTTCGCCTCCTCGACGATGCGGAAGGCGCGGGAGGATTTGAGGTCGCGCCAGAAGGCGAGCTTGCCGTAGCGCTCGAACAGGTCGGGCGGCAGCACCGTCTCGCGCGGGCGCGCCTCGACCTTCGGGCGCACGCGGTGCAGGCCCTCGAGCCCGAGCTGGGCGTCGAACTCGGGCGCGTCGTACGCCACCGCCTCGAAGTCGTGGTCGAAGGGCGCCTCGCCGAGGAAGTCGTAGAGCAGGCGGAAGACGTCCGGCGCGCGCGCGGTCAGCAGGTCGTAGTCCACGATCACCAGCCGGTCGGCGAACTCCGACCAGCAGGCCTCGCGCAGCGCGTGCCAGGGAAAGCCCACCAGCCGGTTCGAACCCGCCAGCGCCTCGACGCGGGTGTAGACGGTCGCGCGCTCGGCGGGGTTGTTGAAGAGGCGCGTGTGCTCGAAGGCGTTGGCGCGGAACTGGCGCTCGAGCGAGTCCATCACCCAGGCGACATCGCGGACGAGGCAGACCAGCTTGGCCTCGGGAAAGAGGCGCATCAGCGCGGGAAGCTGGGCGCACCAGGCGCGGTTGGTGTCGAAGATCACCGGCTCCGGGCGGTCGGCGTAATAGCTGTCGAAGAGGCCGCGCAGAAGCCGCGCCCGCTGCTCGGCGTCGACCATGGTCGAGAGTTCGGAGCCCGCCGAGACCTGCCCGATCAGCCCCTCGAACAGCGAGGCGACCGGGCTCGACATGCCCGCATGGAAGCGCGGGTTCTGGCGCAGCAGCGCCGCGGTCAGCGTCGAGCCCGAGCGCGGCAGGCCCGAGATGAAATGGAACCGTCGTTCAGCCGCCATGCGCCGCGCTCCGGGCCGGGGTGGGGGAGGCGGGACGCGCCTATTGCGCCGTCCAGCCGCCGTCGACGGGGATCGCGACGCCGGTGATGTTGTGCGCGGCCTGCGAGCAGAGGAACAGGGCGAGCGCGCCGATGTCCTCCGGCGCCGCGAAGCGCAGGCTCGGCTCCTTCTCCGACAGCAGGTCGCGCACGCCCGCCGCGCGGTCGCCGCCATGCTTCTCGGCCATGGCCTCGATCTGCGGCTCGATGAGGGGGGTCTCGACCCAGCCGGGGCAGATGGCGTTGACGGTCACGCCGCCGGTCTCGCGCGAGCCGGTCGCGGCGTATTCCAGCGCGGCGACCTTGGTGAGGCCGACGAGGCCGAATTTCGACGAGACGTAGGGCGCCTTGTTCTTCGACGCGACGATCCCATGGACCGAGGCGATGTTGAGGACGCGGCCGAAACCCTTTTCCGCCATCGCCGGCATGGCGCGGTGCATGGTGTGGAAGCAGGCCGAGAGGTTCAGGGCCATGAACCTGTCCCAGAGCCCGCGGTCGAGCTCGGCGATCGAGATCGTCTTCTGCATGCCGGCGTTGTTGACCAGCACGTCGCAGCCGCCCCAGGCCGCGACCTCGTCCATCATCGCGTCGATCGCGGCGGCGTCGGTGAGGTCGGCGTCGAAGAAGCGCGCTTCGGGGGCGCCGGCCTCGCGCATGGCGGCGAGGGCCGCGTCGCGCTCGGCGGCGTCGGCGAGGCCGTTGACCCCGATGCGCGCGCCCTCGGCGGCGAGCGCGCGGGCGATGGCGAGCCCGATGCCGGAGGTCGAGCCTGTGACGAGGGCGGTGCGCCCGGCGAGGAATCCGGTCATGGCGTGTCCTTTCACGGCCGCGCGGCGGACGCGGCCCAGCGGCGCGGACCTTGCGCCGCGGCGCCGCGGGAGACAACCGCCCCGGCCGTCCGGCGGCGCGGCGCCGCGCCGCGGGCGCTCAGGCGAAGCGGGCGGGGTCGTAGGGCGCGACGTCGAGGTTCGGGCGCTCGCCCGCGATCATCCGCGCGAGAAGCCGGCCGGTCGCGGGGCCGGCGGTCAGGCCGACATGCTGGTGGCCGACGCCGACCCACGCGCCGCGGACGCCCGGGACGCGCCCGATCGCCGGGATCGAGTCCGACAGGACGGGCCGGTGGCCCATCCATTCGCGCTCCTCGCGCCAGGTCAGACCGGGGAAGACTTCGCGCACACGCCGGCGAAGCAGGGCGCGCGGGCCGTCGGAGGGCGGCGCGTCGAGGCCGCCGTATTCGACGATGCCGGCGACGCGCAGGCGCCCCTCCATCGGCGTGGCGACCGCCTTCGCCGACGCGATCATGGTCGGCGCGCGCGGCATGGCGCTCGGCCCCCAGAGCTCGATGTGGTAGCCGCGCTCGCTCTCGAGCGGCAGGCGCAGGCCGAGGCGCGCGAGCAGGCCGCCCGACCACGCCCCGGTCGCGGCCAGCGCCGCGTCGCAGGGCAGCGTCTCGACCGCGCCGTCCGGGGCGCGGAGCCGGACGCCGCGGACCGCGCCGTCCTCGACCACCACGTCCTCGGCCTCGGCGCGGATGATCCGCGCGCCGGCGCGCTCGACATGGGCGGCGAGGGCGGCGGCGTAGGCGCCCGGATCGGTGATGCGGCCGTGGCCGCCGAGCCGGACCGCGAAGCGCTCGGAGGGCGCGAAAACGGGATCGAGGTTGCGGACCGCCGGCCCCTCGACCACGTCCCAGTCGTAGCCGAAACGGCGGCGCACGTCCCAGGCGAAGCCGTCGGCCGCGTAGGCGGCGCGGTCGCGGTAGAGGAAAAGGTAGTCGCAGGGCGCGACGTAGCGCTCGGCGCCCGTGCCGGCCGCGAGCGCCTGGTGGTCGGCGAGCGCGTCGCCGAGCAGCGGCCGGAGCGCGGCCGCGCAGCGGTCGACGCCCTCGGGCGTGGCGCCGCGGAGATAGCGCAGCAGCCAGGGCGCGAGGCGCGGCAGGCGGCGCCAGCGCAGGAAAAGCGGGCTCGAAGGGTCGAGCAGCATCCTCGGTGTCTTTGCGAGGATCCCCGGCGCCGCGACCGGGACCACGGCCGAAGCGGCGAGCACGCCGGCGTTCCCGTAGGTCGCGCCCGCGCCCGGCGCTTCGCGGTCGATCAGGGCGACCTCGAGCCCGGCGCGCCTAAGCCAGACGGCCGCGGATATCCCGACGATCCCGGCCCCGAGGACCGCGACGCGCGCAGGACGGGCTGCGTCCCTCATGTCGTGGGCAGCGGGTCGGGGCGCATGGGCGGCGTTCCTTGAATTTCTCGGCGCGCATGCATCCGCCGGCGGCGAGGCGGCGTCAACGGATCGGATGCGGCGCCCGGGGGGAGGAGCGGGCGGGAGCGGCGGCGTGGGTCCGACGTCGCCGCTCTTCGTCGACTGGCGCGGGTCCGCCCCTCGGGACGGCCGTGGCGCCCGATCCCGGCGGTCGACCGCATCGGGACGCGGCGCGTCGCCGACGTTCGCGAGGACGAAGGGTCGTCCTCGGCCGTCGGCGGTCGCCTCGACGCGCTGCGCGTCGCCGGAGCGCAGGCATGCGCCGTCGCACGGGTGCAGACGTCTTGCAGCAGTCAGGCAGAAACGGATGAGTGCGCATCGGGGCCGGAGGGGACCTTGGGCTTGCATAGCGGCCCCGCTGCTTGATGAGGATCGCGCGGCCGCCCCAAGGGTGGTCGCCTTGGAACGCTGGGGCTATTGCGGTTTATGGCGCAAGCGACTGTAACGGTTGCGCTTCTGACTGACGTCGCAATGCGACTGCCCGGGGCTCCGCCCGTTCGGGCCTGAAACGCGCCACTGGCGCGTTTCCGAGACGGCCCTCACCCCCCGGGATGGGGCGTTCGCGCGATCCGGGCTGGTCGCCCGGATCGCCATCGCCGCTGAGCTCGACGCGAATGCCCGCTCCGTCCCGCAAAGCGGACCGATGAACCGCGGAGAGGGAAAGATCCGTCTCGGTCAGTCCATTGACCAAGCGGCGAACCGCGAGGAGCGCGGAGCGCCTCGACCGTAGCCGGCCTGGACAAGGGCCGTCCACAGCGGCCCAAGGGCCGCCGGCCGACGCCGTCCTGCGCGCGACGCAGCGACGGCGCCGCTGGCAGGTCGCGGGCGGCGGGGCGAGCGTCACGCGCCAAGGCAGCCGACGAGGCCGTCGCGCAGGTTGCGCAGCAGCGCCGGGTAGAGCCCGGGCCCGAGCGGGAGGGCGGCGCCCAGCGGGTCCAGCACGCCGGTGCGGGCGTCGGTTCCCTCGACGACCGTATCGACCAGCGCCGGCTCGAATTGCGGCTCTGCGAAGACGCAGGCGGCGTCCATGGACTCGATCGCGCCCTTGATCTCCGAGACGCGGGCCGGGCTCGGCGCGGCGGCGTCGGAGAGCGCGATCGCGCCCGCCGCCTCGATCCCGAAGCGGGCCTCGAAATAGTGGTATGCGTCGTGGAACACGACGAAGCCGCGGTCCGAGATCGGCGCGAGGTCGGCCTCGATCTCGGCGATCAGCGCGTCCAGCTCCGCCTTCCCTGCGGCGGCGTTCTGGAAATAGGTCGAGGCGTTGGCCGGGTCGGCGACGGAGAGCGCCGCGGCGATGGCGTCGAGCCAGACCTTGCCGTTCACCGGATCGAGCCAAGCGTGCGGATCGACCTCGCCATGGGCGTGGCCGTGGTCATGCTCGTCCGCGGCGGCCATGTCCTCGTGGTCATGGTCATGGTCGTGCGCGTCGGCGGCGGCCGATTCGGCGTGGCCGTGGTCGTGGTCATGACCGGCGTCGGCCGCCTCGGCGTCGTGCTCGTGGTCCTGCGCGTCCGCGGCTTCCGCGTGGTCGTGGTCGCCGTCGTCCGCGGCGTGATCATGATCATCATCATGGTCATGCGCCTCGAAGGTCGCGCCCTCCCGGAACGCCAGCCGCACCGCGCCAGGGACCTCGAGCAGTTCGAGCGACGTGGCGTCGGCGCCCAGCGTCTCGATGGAGCGTTCGAGCCAGGGCGCGAGATCCTCGCCGACCCAGACCACCACGTCGGCCGACTGCAGCAGCGCGGCCTCGGAGGGCCGCATCGCGTAGCCATGCGGCGATGCGCCGGGCGGGACGATGAGCGAGGGTTCGCCGACGCCCTGCATCACGCGGGCCACGAGCGACTGGACGGGCGGGATGTCGACGGCCACGGTCGGCGCGGCGAAGGCCGGCGCGGCGGAGAGCGCGGCGACGGCTGCGCCGGCGAGAAGGGAGGTCTTGCGCATGTCTCACCTCGGGCTTGAAGAACGCTGCAGGCTTCGTTAAGGGTCACGTTATAATGTTGCAAGAGCCGAAATCCCCGAGCGACGTGGCCGCGAGCCTCGCGGAAGCGGAACGGCGCTGCGCGCGGCACGGCGCGCGGCTGACGCCGGGCCGCCGGCGCACGCTCGAGATCCTGCTCGAGGCGGGCAAGCCGCTCGGCGCCTACGAGGTGCTGGAGAAGCTCGCGGCCGACGGCTTCGGCGCGCAGCCGCCGGTGGCCTATCGCGCGCTCGATTTCCTGATCGAGCACGGCCTCGTCCACCGCGTCCGCAAGCTGAACGCCTTCACCGCCTGCGCGCATCCGGACGCGGCGCACAGCGCGGCCTTCCTGATCTGCCGGCTCTGCGGGACCGTCGCCGAGACCTTCGCCGAGCCGAAGCGCGGCGCGCTCGGCCGCGCCGCCCGCGAGATCGGCTTCGAGATCGAGCGGACGATCGTCGAGGCGGAAGGGGTCTGCGCCGGCTGCCGGACGGCTGCGGCGTGACGCTGCTTTCCGCGGAAGGACTGGAGGTGGCGCTCGGCGGGCGGACGGTGTTGCGGGGCGTCCACGCCGCCATCGGCGCCGGCGAGATCGTGACGGTGATCGGCCCGAACGGCTCCGGCAAGTCGACGCTCCTGCGGGCGCTGCTCGGCATCGTTCGGCCGAGCGGCGGGCGGGTGCGGCGCAGGCCCGGGCTCGTGATCGGCTACGTGCCCCAGCGGCTCGCGCTCGACCCGACAATGCCCATGACGGTCGGCCGCTTTCTCGACCTGCCGACCCGCACGACCCGCGCGCGCCGCGCGGCCGTTCTGGCGCGGGTCGGGGCCGAGGGGCTGGAGGGGCGGCCGATGACCGACCTCTCGGGCGGGCAGTTCCAGCGGGTGCTGCTCGCGCGCGCGCTGCTTCCCGGCCCCGACCTGCTGGTGCTCGACGAGCCGACGCAGAGCCTCGACCAGGCGGGCGCGGCGTCCTTCTACCGGCTGATCGAGTCGGTGCGTCGGGAGACCGGCTGCGCCGTGCTGATGATCAGCCACGACATCCATGTCGTCATGGCGGCGTCGGACCGCGTGATCTGCCTGCGCGAAGGGGCCGTCGGCTGCGCCGGCGCCCCCGCGCATGTCGCGTCGGCCCCGGAGTATCACGCCCTGTTCGGGGACGGCGCCGACGGCGCGCTCGCCCTCTATCGCCACCACGACCACGCCCACGCCCATGGCGCGTCGGAGCCCGCGACATGCTCGACGACTTCCTGACCCGTGCGGCGCTCGCGGGCGTCGGCGTTGCGCTGGCGGCGGGGCCGCTCGGCTGCTTCGTGGTCTGGCGGCGCATGGCCTATTTCGGCGACGCCACGGCGCACGCCGCGATCCTCGGCGTCGCGCTGGCGCTGGCGGTGGAGATGTCGATCTTTCTCGGCGTGGCCGCGGTCGCGCTGCTGATGGCGACGACGGTCTCGACGCTGACCGGGCGCGGGGTGGCGATGGACACGCTGCTCGGCGTGATGGCGCACACCGCGCTGGCCGTCAGCCTCGTCGCGCTGTCCTTCCTCGTCGGCGTGCGGACGGACCTTTTCTCCTATCTTTTCGGCGACATCCTCGCCGTCGGACGCGACGACCTCGCCGTGATCTGGGGCGGGGCGGCGCTGGTGCTGGCGCTGTTGTGGTGGCGATGGTCCGCGCTGCTCACCGCGACGCTCAACGCCGATCTCGCGGGCGCGAGCGGCATCGACGCGCGGCGCGAGCAGCTGATCCTGACGCTGGCGCTGGCGATCACGGTGGCGGTGGCGCTCAAGGTGGTCGGCGCGCTGCTGATCGCCTCGATGCTGATCATCCCCGCCGCCGCGGCGCGGCCCTTGGCGCGCACCCCGGAGGGAATGGCCGCGCTCGCCGCGGGCTTCGGCGTGGCGGCGGCGCTGGGCGGCCTGTGGGCCGCGTTCCAGTTCGACACGCCGACCGGGCCGACCATCGTCAGCGTGGCCGCCGCTCTGTTCCTGACCACGACGGCGATCGGCGCGCTCCGGCGCGCGATCTGACCGTGCGCCGCGCGGCCGCGTCCCTGGCCCGCGGCCGGCGCGACGCCCGTCAGAAGAACGCCTGAAGCCCGGTCTGGGCGCGGCCGAGGATCAGGGCGTGGACGTCATGCGTGCCCTCGTAGGTGTTCACCGTCTCGAGGTTCGAGAGGTGGCGCATGACGTGGTATTCCTCCTGGATGCCGTTGCCGCCGTGCATGTCGCGGGCCATCCGGGCGACGTCGAGGGCCTTGCCGCAGTTGTTGCGCTTGACGATGGAGATGACCTCCGGCGCAAGCGTCCCCCCATCGAACATCCGCCCGACCCGGAGAGAGCCCTGGAGGCCGAGCGCGATCTCGGTCTGCATGTCCGCGAGCTTCTTCTGGAAGAGCTGGGTCTGCGCGAGCGGGCGGTCGAACTGCTTGCGGTCGAGCCCGTACTGGCGCGCACGCATCCAGCAATCCTCCGCAGCGCCCATCACGCCCCAGGAGATGCCGTAGCGCGCGCGGTTGAGGCAGGAGAACGGGCCCTTCAGCCCCTCGACCCCGGGCAGCAGCGCGTCCTCGCCGACCTCGACCCCGTCCATCACGATCTCGCCGGTGATCGAGGCGCGGAGCGAGAGCTTGCCGCCGATCTTCGGGGCGGAGAGGCCGTCCGCGCCCTTCTCGAGCACGAAGCCGCGGATCGCGCCGCCATGGGCCTCGGATTTCGCCCAGACGACGAAGACGTCCGCGATCGGGCTGTTGGAGATCCACATCTTCGACCCGGTCAGCCGGTAGCCGTCGGCGGTCTTTTCGGCGCGGGTCTTCATGGCGCCGGGGTCCGAGCCCGCGTCGGGCTCGGTCAGGCCGAAGCAGCCGATCAGGTCTCCGCTGGCGAGGCCGGGCAGGAACTTGGCCTTCTGCGCGTCCGAGCCGAAGGCGTGGATCGGGTGCATGACGAGCGAGGACTGGACGCTCATCATCGAGCGATAGCCGCTGTCCACGCGCTCGACCTCGCGCGCCACGAGGCCGTAGGCCACGTAGGAGGCGCCGACGCCGCCATGCTCCTCGGGAATGGTGACGCCGAGCAGGCCCATCTCGCCCATCTCGCGGAAGATCGCCGGATCGGTCGTCTCCTCGCGCCAGGCCGCGATCACCCGCGGAAGGAGCCTCTCCTGCGCATAGGTCCGCGCGGCGTCGCGGATCATCCGCTCGTCCTCGGAGAGCTGGTCCTCGAGGCGGAAGGGATCGGCCCAGTCGAAGACGGGCTTGGCGGACGTCTTCGGTGCGGGGGTGGGGGCGTTCATCGGAGATCTCCCTCGTCGCATGCGTGGCGCTTGCGCGCGGCGCGGCCGGCGGTTGAGCGCCGCGCCGTTCCGGCGCAGGCCGTTTTAGCCGTGGGGCGCGTTCGCGTCGATGCGGCGGCGCCGGACGCCGTCAGTAGGCCGTCTTCTGGAAGAAGACGACCAGCCCGGTCATGATGAGGATGCGGATATCGAACAGGATCGACCAGTTTTCGGCGTAATACACGTCATGGCGGATCCGCGCTTCCATTTTCTCGACGGTGTCCGTCTCGCCGCGCAAGCCGTTCACCTGAGCCCAGCCCGTGATGCCGGGCTTCACCTTGTGGCGGGCGAAGTAGCCGCGGATCCGCGCCCCGAACTCCTCATTATGGCTCACGGCGTGGGGTCGCGGCCCGACGAGGGACATGGTGCCGTCGAGCACGTTGAGTAACTGCGGCAGCTCGTCGAGGCTTGTCGCGCGAATGAAGCGGCCCACGCGCGTCACGCGCGGGTCGCCCTTGCGCGCCTGCTCTACGCGGATCTCCGGCGCCCGATTGTGGTACATCGAGCGGAACTTGTAGATGTGGAAGACCTTGTTGTTGAAGCCAAGCCGCTCCTGCATGAAAAATACGGGGCCCTTGCTGTCTATTTTGACTGCGGCTGCGATCAGTAGCAGCAGCGGTGAGAGGAGCAATAGCAGGAGCGCTGCAATCACATAGTCTTCGAGGCTTTTGAGCGCAGAACTCCAGCCCGATATCGGCCGCTGGATGACCTCGAACATCGGGACTTCTCGAAACGAACCGGTGACCGGCTCGAAGGTGAAGTCGAAGCCGACGAGATCGGTGCTGAGATAGACGTTGATCGGCAATTCCTTGAGGCGCTCGATCGTGCGCTTGAGGTTCTCGTTCGCGCTCCATGGGAGCGCGATCACCACATCGTCGACCTCGCGGGCGCGCGCGTAGTTCAGGAGGTCGCCGACGTCGCCGATGACGCGGCGGCCCTCGAAATGCTGCGGGCTCGGCTCCGAGCCGTCGGAGAAGACGCCCGTGACCTCGAGGAAGAAGGGGCGCGCGTCTTCGTAGCGCCGCAGGAACTTCTGGGCCTGCTCTCCGGTGCCGAGCAGCACGACGTTGCGGCCTATCAGCTTGCGCGCCGCCAACCGCTTGAGGATGCTGCAGATGGAGAGACGGCCGATGGTGACGGCGACGATCGCGCCGCCGCAGAACAGCGCGAGCCAGAACCGCGAAAACACCTCCGCGGACTTGAACGCGTAGATCACGCTCAGCATGATGAGGAAAGTCGTCATCAGAGAGACGATCAGGTCGTCGGCATGACGCATCGGACGCATGATCGCGTTGATCGTGAAAAGTTCCGCACGCTCGCCAAGCATCAGGTGGAAAAGCGCGATGAACACCGTCGCGAACCAGTAGGGTTCGGTGTCGAACTCGGCGGCGCCGCGGTGGACATAGGCGATGGAAGCGGCGCCGGACAGGAGCACGAGCCCCGCGTCGAGCGCGCGAGCGAGGCCCGGCAGGACGACCGGCGAGTAGCGGAAGCCGCTCGCGAGCCGCGCCTGCGGATGGTCCGCTTCCACGCTGTTGCGGATATTCATCGCCTTCCCCGGCGTCCCCCGGCACACACCTGAAAGGGTAGATAGCGCGTTTGGCCGAAAGACGGCAATCGCAGCGACATTCAGGGCAGCAGGGAGAGGTTTCGGGAGACGTTCAGGAACACGGTGTTCGCGCGCGCGCTCTCGTCCTCGTCGTTGCGGACACGGAAGCTGTAGCCGACGGACACCCGCCAATCGCGCGTCAAGTCGTAGTTGTAGCGCGAGCTGAGCTCGAGGGTCTGCGAATCCTCATCGCCGCCAAGCACGCTGCTTTCGGCGCTGACGGCGCCCGAAACGCCGATCGACGACCAGTCATTGATCTGGTGCGTGACGCCGATGCCGCCTGCGAGCGTGTTGTTGATGTCGCCCTCGTTGGACTGGTCGACGTCCTGGCTGACGGAGAGAGACAGGCTGGTGTCCGGCGTGGCTGCGTAGTCGAGGCCGAGCGATCCGGTGAAGCCCGGTTGAACCTCGGAGTCTTCGCCGGCCCCGCTTTCGAGCGCGACCACCGAAAGTCCGGCGCTCGCGGACGCTGACAGCGCCTCGCTGAACGCGTGCTCGGCTCCGCCGACAAGCGCGTATTCGATCCCGTCGCGCGCGGTGTCGCTGTCGCTGGTGAAGCGTTCTACAGAGGGAGTCAGCGAGAGCGTGGTGCGCGGCGTCGCGCTATGCCGCCAGGCGCCGCTCAGGCCCACGCTTCGGGTGCGCGCCTGCTCCGTATCTTCAAGAAACTCGTTGAAGTCGCCCGTCAGCGTCGCTGAGAAGCTGTCGCGGCGCGTCGCCTGGTAGAGAAAGCCCAGCGAGCCTGAGCCGTTCAGTTCAAGCCCGTCGGAGTCCTGGCTTACGCCGTTCTCGAAGCGCGTCTCCGAAATCGGCCGAGGCACGAAGTTGAACGTCGCGGTGATCTGGTGGCGCGGCCGCAACCAGCTCGCGGCCAGATTGAGCCTGGGTGCGACGTCCTCGGGCTCGACGGACTCGTTGCTTTGATAGTTGAAGCGAAGGCCCGGCGACGCCCGCAGCGTATAGCGCCCGCCGTCAACGAGAAAGGAGACGCCGAGATCGGTCGTCGCGCCGACCCCCGACTCGGCGTCGTCTTCGAAGCCGATGTTGTCGGACGCTTCGAGCCGTTGCAAAAAAAAGGCGTCGGCGCTGATGTCCGCGCCGAAAGCGATTCCGGCGGCGAGCGCCGACCCGAGGGCCGCCGCCGTACCGAGGGCGGCGTTCCGCGTCATTCGAAGAGACCGCGCTCCGGCACCACGAGGACGTCGCCGTCCGCCATTTCGATCAGGTTCGGCGGGACCGCGCCGTCCTCGATCTGCTCGTAATCGAAGAACAGCACCTCCGCCGCCCGCCGAACCTGAATCCGGTCGCGCGCCGCGAACACGTCGGGCCCGCCGGCGTTCGCGAGCGCCTGGAGCACGTCGATCGGGAGCTCAACGTCGTAGGCGCCGGGCGCGTTGACCGCCCCGATGACGTAAATGCGCGCGAGCGACGCCGCGGCGACCTCGTCGGCTTCCTGCTCTTCCTCCGCGCCGAGGCCGATGAGCGACACGGTCACGGTCGGGGGGGATACGAAGTCGCCGGCCAGTCTGCCACGGATGTCGTTCGCGAGCGCCTCGGGGGTGCGGCCGGCGGCCTGGAGCGTGCCCGCAAGCGGCAGGCTGATCCGCCCGTCAGGGCGCACGAGCACCTGGCGTCCGAGCGCCGGATCCTCGAGCACCGAGACGTCGATGGTGTCGCCAGGGCTGAGCGCGAAAGACTGAGCCAGCGCGGACGCCGCGGATGCGGCGGCGACGCACGCTGCGAAAACGATACGGAGCATCCCGTCCCCCGTTTGGTGTGAACAGTCCGCTCCAACTTCAACGAAAGCTTCGCTTTTTCAAGCGCGGAAAAGGCTTCGGCGGATGCGCTTGCGCCCTGTGGCGCAAACCCCGCACTAGGCGGTGTAGTCGTAGACGTATTCCTCCTCTTCGCCGCATTTGTTCAGCACGACGCCGATGAGAGGCGTGGCGTCGCCGAGCAGCGCTTCGGATTCCCGCAGATGGTCCGAGCGGGTCTGGCCCGCCGCCGCCACGAGGACGATGCCGTCGAGCTTGTCGAGAAAGCCGAGCGTGTCGTCGCCGGCGAGGATGGGCGGAAGGTCGAACAGCACGATGGTCGGGTCGAGGGTCTCCACCGTCTTCTGCACCGCCGCAGCGGTCGCCGCGCTTTGCATGACCTCGCCGGCGTCTGGCTCGGGGCCGTCGGTGACTCCTATCGCGAGCCCGTCACAGCGGACGAGGGCAGGGGCGAGCGACGCGCCGGCGCGCAGCGGCTCCACAATGCTCGGAGCGTCCCGAAGACCCATGTAGCGGCGCAGGGACGGGAACCGCAGGTCGAAGTCCAGCAGAAGTGGGCGGGCCCCGTGCTGGCGCGCGAAGCTCAGCGCGACATTGGCGGACAAGACCGACTTGCCGCAGCCCTTCGTCGGCGAACTGATCCCGATCCGCCGCCAGCCATGCTCGGCCGCCACCTTCCGGAGCCGCGTCCGAAGAATGTCGATCGAGGCGTTCGCGCGATCGGACCTGTCATGTCCGATGATCCGGTTGGCTCTCAGCGTCTGCTGGGGCAGCGCGGCGGAGGGGATCGCCTCCCACGCCGCGTTGGGGGAGAGAGCGGCGAGCGGGGAATCGATCTGCGTCCGCAGGCCGCGCTGTTCGCGCGCCTTCTCGATGGCGGCTTTCAGCCGTTCGACCATGACGAAAGTCCTTTCAGAGCCTGCGCTCGCAGAGAGCGCTCAAAGGCCTAACCGGCCTACCACCCGCTCCGCGAGCACCGAGAGCGGCAAATAGAGCTGGTCTATCGCCAGCACCGCCGCCGGCACGCCGATGAGAATCGCGAACACGATCACACGCGTGCTCCATTTCTGCGAAGCCCGCTCGCGCTCCGTCCAGATGTAGGGGACGGTCACGATGGGGCGCAGCCCGAGCGTCATCTCGAGGTCCTTTGGCGACCGCAGCGCCTGGTTCAGGAATTCGATCCCTCCGGCCAGCAGGACGCCAAGACCAATGCTCCCGACAACGCCGGCCGCAACAATCAATCTGCGGTTTGGCGAGATCGGCGTGTTGGATACCTGCGGTTGCTCGAGGATCTCGAAGCGCTCGGCCTGCTGGTTGACTTCGAGGCGCTCGCCCGTCGCCGCCTCGGCCTGCTTCAGGACGGCGTTCTGTCGACGCGCGCGCGCGGTCTCCAGATCCCGCTCCAGCGCAGCGAGCTGGGTCTCCACCAGCGGCGTCCGGGCGATCGAGTCCCGCAGAGCTCTGATCCGCGCGTCGGCGGCCTCATCCTGCGACTCGATGAGTGCGAGCTCGCGCTCCGTCGCCTCGACCTGCGCGAGGAGTTCGGCGGCGCGTCCCTGCTGGTCGGCGGCGCCGCCTTCGCGCGCGCCCGCCGCGTCTTCGATGACCGATTCCTCGAGCGAGGTGATCCGAGCGTTGAGAGACCGGATCGTCGGATGCGAGTCCGCCAGAACGCCGCGCTGCTGCGCGAGAACGAGCCTGAGCCGGCGCAACTCCTGCCGCTCGGGCGAGGCGCCGTCCTCTCCCGGCGCCGCCGTGCCGATCTCGATCGCCTGCTCGAGCTGCCGCTTCTGCTCCTCGAGCGCGATCCGGCGGCTCTCGCGTGCGAAGCGCTGCGATTCCAAGCGCTCGAGCTCCGCGCGCCGGAACCCAAGACCCTCCGGCAGCGCGTTGGCGTTCTCGCGCTTGAAGTCGGAGATCCGCTCTTCGATCGCGTCGAGCTCGGCGGAGAGGCGGTCCACCTCCGCGGTGAAGAAGTCAAGCGTCTCGGACGCGACCGCCGTGCGCTGTTCGACGTTTTGCTCGACGAGTCGGGTCAGCAATTCGTTCGCCACCCGCGCGGCGACGGTGGGCGAGCTCCAGTCGAAACTGATATCGATCCCGGTGATCGCCTCTCCGCGGCCCACCCTGACGCCCTGCGACTCGATCCTTGTGGCCCTTCGCATGGCGTCGACGCGCTCGGTCGCGCTGAGCTCGCTGGTCTCGGAGAACAGATCGAAGAGACCGGCGATGTCGAGCAGGTTCTGTCGCGCGGTAAGCCTCTGCTCGATGACCTGGATCCGCTCGGCCGCCGCCGCCGTCACCGTGGAGCGCGCCAGCTCAGACGGGATCTGCTGCGTCTCGACCAGGATGCGCGCCGTCGATCGGAACGTCGGCTCGAGGCTGAAGGCCACCGCGACCGCGGCGATCGTTCCGAGCACCGCGGGGATGACGATAAGCGCCCACCTGCGCTTGAGCGCGCCGATGACGTACGAAAGGTCGATCACATTTTCCATGTAGCCCTCCTCAGGGCCTCACACGCGTCACTGGGCGGCGCTTACGAGATGAGGTGTTTCGCGGCTCTGCGTGAACTGACTGTAAATCCCGCGCTTTCTGGCGCTCTCCAGGAAATCCTCGAGCAGGTCTTCGTCGATCACGCGGCGTTGGGCGGAGTAGCCGTAGACCAGACAGAGATCGCAGAGCACGTTCACGAGCCTCGGGACGCCGCGGGTCACCTCGGCGATCACGCAGGCCGTCGAAGCGGGGAAAATCCGCCACTGGGCCCCCGCATGCGCAAGCCGAGCGTCGATGTAGCGTTCGACGTCATCGCTTTGTAAAGCATCGAGGTGAAAGTCTACGGAGATGCGCTGTGCGAACTGTGTGAGATCAGGATCGTTCAGCAGTGTCCGCAACTGCGGTTGTCCGGTCAGGATGATCTGGAGGATTTCATCGCCGTCCGAGTTGATGTTCGACAGCATCCGCAGTTCTTCTAGAGACTGTGCGGAGAGGTTCTGGGCCTCGTCGATCATGAGCAACACGCGCGAGCCTTCCGCGTAGCGCGCAATGACGAAATCCTGGAAGCGCTGCGAGAGCCGGACGAACGACTCGTCGCCGGACACCGGCTCGCCGAAGCCCGCGAGGATCCATTCGAGAAGCTCGCCCTTGCCCGACTGAATGTTGGAGCAGAGGCTCACCGACAGCTCCTCGGGCACGTCGCGCAACAGCTGTCGGAGAAGGGTCGTCTTTCCCGCGCCTACGTCGCCGGTGACGACGGTGATCGGCGCGCGCGTGGCCACCGCATAGTTCAGCATCGAATAGGCGAGGATGTGATTCTCCGACCAGAACATGAAGGTCGGATCCGGCGCCATGAGGAACGGCCGACCCTTCAGCTTGTAGAAGTCCTCATACATCCGACACCCTCTCCCGCGCCTAATCGCGCCGGCGGACGAACCGCCCTTTGACAGAAGCGCCTTAGGGCGGCCCGCAGCGTCTTCCAACCATGTGGATCGTGGATACGGCTGGAGCATGGCGATTTTGCGTCGCAGCGTGATGCGCGGGCATCGCCTCGCCAAATTTCCGCCGCGCGTTTCGCAGATACGGGAGACTGTTCGAACGATACAAGGTGCAGAGCCCGTGGTCCGTTTCCTTTCGCCCATTCGACCCGAGATCATCGCCGCTCTCCTGGTAGTGACCGTCGCCGCCTGCGACAGCGCGGAAGAGCGCGTGGCGGGACATTACGAGAGCGGACAGGCGCTCGTTGAGCAGGGCGACGATACGCGCGCGCTTCTCGAGTTCCGCAATGCGCTGCGCATCGACAACGGGCATGTCCCGACGCGCTTCGCCTTCGCGCAGCTCCACGAGCGCGAGGGGAATTTCCAAGCCGCTTTGGGCCACTACGCCTTCATCGTCGAGAATGTCTCAGATCACGGCCCCGCAAGGACCCGGATGGCGCGCATTTTGCTCGCCGCCGGAGAGCTCGAGCGCGCCGGCGAACTGATCGACGAAGCGCTTGCGATCGACCCCGACGACGCGCTCGCCCTCGCGGTGAGCGCGGCGAAGGCGCTGCGCGAAGGGCGCGTCGAAGACGCGATCGCCGATGCGGAGCGGGCGCTTTCGATCGATCCGGGGATCGATGAAGCGCGCTTCGTGCTGGTCGCCGAACGCAGCCGCGCCGGGGATCCCCAGGGCGCCCTTCGCGTCGCCGACGACTTCCTCGCGGACACGCCGGAGGACCGCGCGCTCAATCTGCTGAAGCTTCAGATTCTCCAGACGATGGGCGACCAGGACGCGGTGCTCGCGCATCTTCGCGCGCTCGTCGACCTCTATGACGGCGCGCCGGAGTTCAGACGCGCGCTGGCGCAGTTTCATATCGCGCGGAACGATATGGAGGCGGCCGAGGCGCAGATTCGCGCAAGCGCCGACCATCCCGACACGGGCTTCGAGGCCGTCGTGGAGCTGGTGCGCTTCATCAACGCCACCCGAGGCGCGGACGCGGCGCGCGAGGAACTGACCGCGCGGATCGACGCCGCTGAAGACGAAGAGACGCGGTTTCCGATGGCGCTGGCGCGCGCCGAGCTCGATTACGCCGCAGGGCGGCGGGACGATGCGCGCGCGGCGCTCGAAGGGCTGGTCGAGTCGGTCGAGGACGACGAAAACCGACGTTCGGCGCAGCTCCGGCTCGCCCAGATCGCGCTGCGCGAGAGCCGGTTCGCCGAGGCGGTCTCGATGGCCGAGGCGGTCCTCGAGGCGGACGACGCCAACCCCGATGCGCTCGCCATCCGCGCCGCGGTCGCGATCGAGGACCTGCGTCCGGGCGACGCGATCCCGGACCTCCGCGCGGCGCTCGATAGCGCGCCCCAGAACGTGCAGCTGATGCTGCTCGAGGCGCAGGCGCATCAGCTCAACGGCAGCGCCGGCCTGGCCGGAGAGCGCCTCGCGCAGGCGACGCGGGTCTCGGACTACGCGCCCGACGTGACGTTGCGATACGCTGCGTTCCTGCGCGGTCGGGGCGACGTGACGGCCGCCGAGTCGGTGCTCAGCGAGGCGGCGCGGCGGAACCCCTCGAATCGGGATGTCCTCACGCAGCTGGCCGAGCTCAGACTGCAATTGCAAGACTGGATCGGAGCGGACGAAGTGGCGGAGCAGCTCCGGGCGCTCGACGGCGAGGCGGCGGCGCAGATCGCCGCGGCGTCGCTCAGCGGACAGGGCCGCGCCGAGGACGGGATAAGGCTCCTCGAGTCGCTCGTGTCCGGCGGCGTCGGCGACTCGGACCGCGCCTTCGCGAGCCTGGTGGCGACTTACGTCCGCGCCGGCAGGACGCAGGATGCGATCAACACCGTCGACGCGGTGCTGGAGCGCGAGCCGGACAACGTGCGCGCGCTGCTTCTGCGCGCCGAGTTGCATTTGCTCGCCAATGAGCCGGACGACGCCGTCGCGACGCTCCGGCGCGTGATGGACGTCGCGCCGGCCAATCCGATCGGATATCTCGCCGCCTCGCGCTTCGCGCTCTCGCAGGACCGATTTGACGAGGCCGAGGCGATCATTCGCGACGGTCTCGAAAAGGTCGAGAACGACGCGACGCTTCGGTTCATCCTCGCGAACATCGCGGAGCGCAAGAAGGACTTCGACGCTGCGATCGAGGAATATGCGCGGCTTTATGAGATGAACCCGAATTCGCAGGTGCTCGCAAACAACTACGCCAGCCTCCTCGCCGAGTTCCGCGAGGCAGATCCCGAGGCGATGGAGACGGCGCGTCGGGTGGCGCAACGGCTTCGCGACGCCGTCCAGCCGCATTTCCAGGACACCTATGGCTGGATCACGTTCCTCGATGGACGGGTCGAGGAGGCGCTTCGGCATCTGACGCCCGCCGCCGAGGCGCTGCCGAACAACCCGCTCGTGCGGTATCATCTGGGCCGCGCCCTGGCCGACGCCGGACAGGTCGAGGAGGCGCGCGCAGAGCTGGAGGCGTCTCTCGAGCTCGACCCGGAGTTCCCGAAGGCGGCTTCCGCGCAGGCGGCGCTCGAGGCGCTGCCGCAGACCGCGCAGAACTGAGCTCGGCGCCCCCGCGGTGTGCGTTTCCACACCGCGGGGGCGGACGCGGATGGTGCGGTATGCTCGCGCGGCGCCCGATCGGACGGGACGCCTCGGGAGGGAGCTTCGCCATGTTCAGCCAGTCAGGCGCGCCTGATCAGCGGCTCAAGCGCTACGACCACGTCATCATCCATGTGACGGCCACGCCGCCCTCGATGCATGTCGACGACCGCGTCGTCGACCGGATGCATCGACAGCGGGGCTTCAACGGCTGCGGCTACAACGCCCTGATCACCCGGGACGGGCGGTGGCTCGATTCCGACATGGGGGCGCTCACGCGCCCGATCGGGCGGGCCGGCGCGCATGTCGGCGCCTGCGGTCCCGGCTGGAACGGGCGCTCCTTCGGCGTGTCGATGGCGGGCGGCGTCGACGAGGCCGGCCGGCCCGAACACAACGCCACGCCCGCCCAGCTCGAGACGCTGGCCGAAGGCGTGCGGCGGTTCCTCGAGCTCCATCCCGACGGCGCCGGGGCGGTCAGCGTCATGGGCCACAGGGACCTGATCGAACACACGAACTCGCCGAAGAAGAAGGCCTGCCCCTGCTTCGACGCGATCGCGTGGTGGGAGAGCGTGCGGGAGGGGGGCGCGCCGGCCGATGGGGGCGAGGAGGACGAGACCTCGGATCCGGGCGCGTCGCCGGTCGACCGTCCCGCGCTCTGGACCGTCGAATCGGGGGACACCCTGTCGCGGATCGCGAGCGTCACCGGCGTCGGGCTGGCCGACATCCTCCGGATGAACCCCGGGATCTCGAATGTTAACATGATCGCGGTCGGACAGGTCATACGGCTCGGGTGACTGGACCGCATTCGAGTCGGTTGGGACAGGGCGGCCGATCCCGACGCACTGAAGCCACGCGCGACCGCGACAGGTGACGACTTCGCGACGCGGCCCCTTTCCGGGCCGCGCTGCGTTGCGCAGTCTGCCTCCGACCGAGGGGGAGCATCATGTCGCAAATCGCACGCGCCGCGGCGATCCTCGCCGCGCTCGCCGCCGGCGGAGCCTTGGCCCAGGGAGCCGGCCCGTCTCGCGAAGAGGCCCGGAGCCGTCAGGCGGCGATCTACGAAGAACTGCTGCGGGACCCGGCCGATCCCGATCTGATGGCGGCCTACGCCCGCGCATCGGTCGAGGCGCTTGACTACGAGGCGGCGATCTCGACGCTGGAGCGCGCGCTGGTCTTCCAACCGGACAGCGCCGCGCTGCGTCTGGAGCTTGGGGCCGCGTATTTCCGCATCGGCGCCTGGCAGGCGGCGGAGGCGTATTTCCTGCAGGCCCGCGAGGCCGGCCTGCCGCCCGAGGACGACGCCCGCGCCGAGGAGTTCCTCGCCGCGATCGCGCGCCGGACGGCGACGTCGCGCTTCTCCGGCTCGGTGCTGCTCGGCGGCGTGCTCTCGACCAACGCCAATGTCGGCCCGGACGACCGGATCATCCGGTTCTTCGGCGTTCCCGCCGCGATCGACGCCGGCGAGACCGCGCGGTCGGACGGCGGCGTGCGCCTGCTCGCCGACATCCGCCACGACTACGATCTCGGCCGCCCCAACGACGACGTCTGGCGCACCGAGGCCTCGCTCTACGCGGTGCGCTTCTTCGAGGAGGACGCGGGGAACACCGAAAGCGTGGTCCTGTCGACCGGGCCCAACCTCTCGCTGGACGACGAGGCCTACGGCGCGAAGATCCGACCCTTCGTCGGCGTGCGCGCCGCGCGCCAGGACGACAGCAACGTCTTCCAGGAGATCGGCGTCGGGGCCGGCTACACCGAGACGCTCTCGCCGGACTGGAGCCTGTTCGGCCGCGCCGGCGTCGGCTACCGCAACTACCGCGAGGAGAGCGACGACTTCGACGCCGTGATCGCGCGCGGCGTGGCGGGCGCGGGCTACGCGGTCACCGAGGATCTGACGGTGTTCGCGCTCGCGCTCGCCGAGACGGACCGCGCCGACAGCGACGCGCAGTCGAATTTCGAGATCGGCGGGCGCCTCGCCGCGTCGGTGGATTACGACCCGCGTCTCGCGGAGGCCGGGGGGCCGTGGACCCTCAGCGCCTTCGCGCAGGTCACGGGGCGCTGGTACGACGAGGCCGATCCGGTCGTCGATCCGGACACCGAGCGGGAGGACGTCGATCTCCGCTT
>AACY020561164.1_pt1 | contig 20694 bp, 18 predicted proteins | sample 267378 | NCBI WGS metagenome assembly AACY02 (sample SAMN02954345, study PRJNA13694) | marine metagenome | biome: aquatic; feature: ocean; material: water; isolation source: isolated as part of a large dataset composed predominantly from surface... | reverse complement strand
TCGATTCGATTCAAGCGAAGGAAAAATTAAGGACAACACAGAAAACAAGAAGACCAAATGGGTGTCTATCACGCCTTGACCCAAAGCGTTTCAGCCGAAAGTCGCGCCTTAGCAGAATACATGCTTAACAGAAATCTTGGGACTGGGCAGAATAAGGAAGCATGATGGCCGCCATTTCGATTAGACAAGCACAAATAGCCGACCTTAATGTCATAACTAACTTACTGTTGCAGCTGGGTTATAGTGCCACCGAGGCGCAGTTACAGCAGTATCTCGATGCTCCTAAAAGATCGGATGAGATCTATCTCGCCGAGTCAGAAGGAGTCGTGGTTGGGTTGATAAGTTTGATCTTTTTTGATTATTTTCCCTCGCAGCAGCAAATCTGCCGCATTACCGCCTTAGTGGTGACAGAAGCAAGTCGTGGTTTAGGCGTGGGAACGCAACTGATTGACTTTGCCAAAGACAGAGCAAGTGAGCGGGGTTGTCGCCAGCTTGAAGTCACTACGTCTATACGCCGCGAGCAGACCCAAGCCTACTATGAGTCCATTGGCTTTGAGAAAACCTCCTTTCGCTATATTCAAACTGTTGACGTTAACCCAAAGTGATTTCGCCAAAAGTGATTTCGCCCAAATAAAATAGGCGCTTAAGTTCACTTAAGCGCCTATTTTGGCTAAGCGTTCGCGTGGGATTAATCCTGCGCCAACTCCTTATCTAATTGCTGGGCAATCGCTTCTGGCGAACCGCTGTTACGGGCAAAGAGGCCGTAGGCGGTTGGGATCACAAAGATAGTGAACAAGGTCGCCAGCATAATGCCCGAAAGCACCACTACACCAATCACGAAACGGGTTTCCGCCCCCGCACCTGCGGCCAATACCAGAGGTACGGCGCCCGCGGCAGTGGTAATCCCCGTCATCAGGATCGGGCGTAAACGCTGGCAAGAGGCTTGAATAATGGCGCGGTCAAAATCGACGCCCTTATCCCGCAACTGGTTGGCAAATTCGACGATCAAAATACCGTTTTTCGCCGCCAAACCCACCAGCATAATAATCCCAATCTGGCTGTAGATATTAAGACTCTGGCCCGTAAACCACAGCCCTATCAAGGCGCCAACCGTGGCAAGCGGTACCGTCAGCATGATCACCATAGGGTGAATATAGCTTTCGAACTGCGCCGCTAATACCAGGAACACAATCCCCAGTGCCAGCAGGAACACAAAGTACATTGAGCTGCCAGACTCTTGATAATCAAGGGATTGTCCCTTGTAGCTGATCACCGCTTCCGCAGGCAAATAAGCACGCGCCACTTGATTCAGGTAATCCAGCGCTTCACCTAGGCTATAACCATCCGCCAAGCTGGCTTCGATAGTGATCGCCCGCATACGGTTATAACGGTTAAGGGAACTGGCATCGGCAAACTCTTCTACCGTGACTAAGTTCGACAGTGGGATCAGCTCCTTGGTCCGTTCGGAGCGAACATAGATATTTTGCAGATCGGCCGCGGTATTTTGGTTACTGCGTTCCCCTTCCACAATCACATCATACTCTTCGCCATCACGCATAAAGGTAGTAACTAAACGCGAGCCCAGCATCGATTCCAAGGTGCGACCGATATTGGAAATCGATACCCCAAGGCTGGCCGCCCTGTCCCTGTCGATCACGACTCTAAGCTGCGGTTTGGTCTCTTTATAGTCGTGGTCAAGGCCAAGCAGTTTAGGATTTTCCGCCGCCTTTTCCATCATAATGTCTCGCCAGCGGGCCAACTCTTCGTAGCTTGGGCCACCAATCACAAACTGCACAGGTTTACCCACGCCACGGCCAAAGGCTTGGCGCATCACAGGGAAAGCCTGCACACCGGCTAAATCCGCGAGGCGCTTGTTAATATCGCCTATCACTTCTTTCATCGGGCGACGCTGTCCCCAATCTTCGAGCACGATAATCGCCATACCGTTAGAGAAGTCGGCGGCGCGGCCAAAGCCACGGGGAGCTCGGATCAGCAAGCGTTTAATGTCGCCCGAATCCACCAACGGCATTAAACGGTTTTCCACTTCGTTCATGTAGGATTCGATATATTCATAACTCGCGCCCTGCGGCCCGTTCACCATCAAAAATAACGAACCCCGGTCCTCCTGCGGCGCAAATTCCTGCGGAACTTTTTGAGCCAGCAGCACGCTGCTGCCGAGTGCAATCAAGACCAATACTGACATCAGCACAGGCCTTGCCATCGCCTTCTCAAGCGAGCTTTGATAGCCGCGGGAAATTCCCGTCATAATGCTATCGACCTTACGCACTAACCAGGAATCCTGGGATGCGGGTTTAAGCAGCTTAGAACACATCATCGGGCTTAAGGTTAAGGCCACGATACTGGAGAAGATCACCGCCGCACTCATGGCCACCGCAAACTCTTTAAAGAGTTTACCTAAATCCCCTTCGAGGAAAGTGATCGGCATAAATACCGCCACAAGCACTAAAGTGGTGGCGATAACCGCAAAGGCCACTTCACGGGCGCCCAAGAATGCCGCCTTTAAGGGAGAATCCCCTTCTTCGATACGGCGGTGAATGTTTTCCAGCATCACAATCGCATCGTCTACCACCATACCGATGGCGAGGATCATCGCCAGCAGCGTCAACAGGTTAATGGTATAACCTAGGGCATAGAGCACGATAAACGTCCCGAGCAAAGACACGGGCACGGTAATCGCGGGGATTAACATGGCGCGCACGCTGCCAAGGAACAGATAAATCACGATAATCACCAGCACCATGGCTGTGAACAGGGTTTGGTACACCTCTTTAATCGAGGCTTCGATAAACACTGAGCTGTCGTAGCTGCGTTTAATCGACATGCCAGCGGGTAAGGTTGGATTGATTTTATCGACTAAGGCGTTAACGGCGCGGGCCACTTCTAAGGTGTTGGCGGTCGACTGTTTAGAGACCCCAAGACCAATCATGGCCTCCTTGTTGCCGCGGAACATGATGCGCTCTTCTTCCGAGCCAATTTCCACCTTAGCCACATCGCCAAGTTTGACTAAGTAACCGTCTTCGCCTTGGGAAATCACCAAATTGGCAAAATCCTCGGCGGTGCGATAACTACGCTCTAACCGCACGGTAAAGTGGCGCTCCTTGGACTCGAGCGAACCGGCGGGCAACTCAACGTTTTCAGCCCTTAGCGCAGCTTCAACATCGGCAACCGTGAGGCTTCGGGATGCGAGTGCTTGTCTGTCGAGCCACACGCGCATGGCGTAGACCTTGCCACCACCGATACGGATCATCGACACCCCATCCACCACGGACAGACGGTCGGATAAATAGCGACGGGTGTAATCGGTCAGCTCTAATGTGGTCATTTGATCCGACACTAAGTTGAGCCACATAATTACTTCATCGCCACCGTTGGCCTTTTGCACCTCTGGGGGATCGGCTTCTTCCGGTAAGTTATCTAACAGGCCTGAAATTCTGTCGCGCACATCGTTGGCCGCATCTTCTATGTTACGGCTGATATCGAACTCTAAGGTCACCTGCGAGCGACCATCACTGCTCGATGAACTCACATGGCGAATACCTTCGACGCCGCTGATCCTATCTTCAATCAGCTGGGTGATGCGGCTCTCGACCACAGCGGCACTGGCGCCGCGATAGTTGGTTTCAATCGAGACTATCGGCGGGTCGATGTTAGGGTATTCCCGCAGCGGTAACTTATCGAATGCCACTAAACCAAAGGCCACCAGCAATAAGCTAATAACCGAGGCAAATACCGGTCGTTTAACGGAAAGATCTGTCAGGATCATACACTTGGCTCCGCATTGGCATCGGAAAGATAGCTAAACTTCTCAGCCAATTCGGTTTTAACCACATCGCCTGGGTGCACTTTAAGTAGCCCGCGGATCACCACGTTTTCACCAATCTCTAAACCACCGAGGATTTCAACCCAACCACGGGTACGAATACCAATGGTGACTTGCTTACGCTCAATCACATTGTCTTTATTGACGCTGTAAACAAAGTGCTCTTTTTGGATCGGGATAATCGCCGACTCAGGCAGCATCAAGGCTTCGCGGCTGCGCTTGATGAGTTTCACCTTCATCAGCATGCCAGGCAGTAAACGTAAATCAGGATTTGGGATTTCTGCGCGTACAATCACAGCGCGAGTGGTTGGGTTTACACGGCTATCGATAGAAATCACTTTGCCTTTAAAGATTTCATCGGGGAACGCCACGGCTTTGGTTTCAACTTGCTTGCCGGGCTGCAGGTCTTGAATAAAGCGCTCAGGCACAGAAAAGTCTAATTTAATCTTAGAAATATCATCGAGTGTGGTGATCTCAGTCCCCGGAGTCACTAGGCTACCCACACTCACTTGGCGCAGACCCAAACGGCCATTAAAAGGCGCCACTATGCTGCGATCATTGAGGGATGATTGTGCCTGCTCTAACTCGGCGCGGGTGGTATCGATTAAGGTTTGCAGGCGGTCACGCTCTAGCTCCGCCACAGTGCGGCTAGTAACCAAAGAGCTGATCCGCGCTAATTCGCGCTGGTTGTCGCTCACCTTCACCTGCGCCACTTTCACTTTGGCTATCTGCTCGGCATTTTGCAACTGCACCAATAAGTCGCCCTTCTTGACGATATCTCCATCATCAAACTTGAGTGAGGTGACTACATCGGTGACCTTAGGCGTGATAGTGACTGACTCAAAGGCCTTGTTGGTGCCTATGGCTTCGACTTCGTCACGCACTGGGGCCATGGCGGCCATCGCGATGACCACATTAGGGGTGAGCTTAACTTTTGCTTGCTGAGGTGCTTGGGGTTGCATACTTTGGTATCCAAACCAGCCCGCAGCCAAAATGGCGATGATAATTATGATTTTTTTCATCTGGCTTCCAAATGATGATGACTCGCATTAGTGACGGCTAGTTTACCCACTCGCATCATTGCATCAATACGTTTTACTTTTTCTTACAAATTACGCCAACTGCATAAAATATGTAATAAACGGCGATTCGAGTCAGAAAGGGGAAGATGGATTAAGAATACAGTAGGATAATTGGCATTTTTAGCGAATTACTTCAACAAATATCACAATTAAAACCAGTTTATCTAAAACCATGCTTTAAATATTGATATACGTCAGAAATATTCTGAAACATCATTCTGTATAGTTAACGCGCAGGGCGAGCACAGCGGTGCTCAAATGGCAGGCACAAAAAAGGGCGATAAATCGCCCTTTATTTGACTGAGATGGGATTAACGCAGTTTGCGCTCTTCTTTCATCAGGCTAGACAATGACTGGTACACATTGGTCACGACGTCATTTGACAGTGGTTGGTCTTCACCGTCGCGCAGCAGGATTTTAGTTTCCTCTGGGCTATCACCGTCTTCCAGCAGTATGCGGTAACTGCCTTCCTTCAGGGCCAATTGCTTGTCGTTCCACAACGAACTCCAGAAACCAGAGTTGTCAGTAAACTTAATGAAGTACAAGCCCTTGGCGCTATCCATATCGGCAATTTCAAAGCCCATTTCTGGCAGCACGATACGCAGACGTTCCCACACTTGCTTGTATGGCGCTTTCGCGGACCAGTAAGCGGCACCTTCTTCAGGCGTCACTAAATCCACATTGATCCCTAAGGTCTGCTTCAGACGGTTCGCTTGAATCGCTTGCTCGCGCTTCACACTCATATAAGCGATAGAGCTGTTTAGCATGTCGATGGTGTAACGCTGTTTATCTTCGCTGCTTAACAGGACATCTTGCTCTTTACCGTCGTAAAACTCTTGGTGTTCAACCAAGTGGATCACTATGTTAGCGGTACGGCCGTGTGGACGGGTTTCGACGTCGAAGCGATAACGTTGACGCAGCAGATACTCTTTATCCGAACCCCAGAGGCTAGACTCCAATACTTCCGTGTTTTCAATCCAATCGGTTTCGATAGTACCTTTATCAAAATCGCGGTTGCGGATGCTAATGCCTTGCTTAGCAAAGAAACCATCTAAGTTAGTGAAGATCTCTTGCTTAAGATCGACGCTGTTATCAATTGATTCAACCACGATCTTAATGTTATCGCTGCCCTCTTCCACGTGCGTACCTTCTGCCATTGGCAGTACTTGCAGTGGAGGACGGATATCGAGGTTTTTACCAACCAGCGCGGAATTCGCCTTCGGCCCTAAGTTAGGCACTTCAAATTCTTTATTGTATGGCGGTGCTTTTAATCCCTCGGGGATCTTCAGCATTGGCGCTTGCTCGGCCTGCACATAGTCTTCACCGCCGTTTGCTTGGCGACGCTCTAATGGCGAGCTACAAGCTGCAACGGCAGCAACTAGGAACAGTGGGGTGACTTTCTTTAACATTAATTATTTAACCTCTATCTGGGCGCGAGTCATTGCATCTAACAACAGACCATGACATTGCTCAGAAAGTTCAGTCAAAGGTAAACGAATATGGCCACACTCAATCAGTCCCATACGGTGAGCAGCCCACTTCACAGGAATTGGGTTCGCTTCACAGAACAGTGTGCTATACAGACCACGCAGCGGCTCATCGATGCTCGCCGCTAATTCTGCGTTGCCCGCCAGAGCTGCATCACACATGGCTTTGAATGCTTTTGGCACTATGTTGTTAGCAACCGAAATCACGCCATTACCGCCAAGGAGTAAAAACTCCCTCGCCGTTGCGTCATCGCCGCTGTACAACATAAAGTCATTACCGCAAAGCTCACGTAAACGCTGTACGCGTGAGACATCACCCGTGGCTTCTTTAACGCCAATAATATTGCTCACAGCGACCAATTCAGCCACGGTTTCGGGCTTCATGTCGACGGCGGTGCGTCCTGGTACGTTATAGAGAATTTGCGGAATATCTGTGCTCGCCGCGACCGCTTTATAGTGCGCGACTAAGCCCTTTGGCGTGGGTTTATTGTAGTAAGGTGTCACGCCTAACATGGCGGCAACCCCTACTTTAGATAAAGACTTGGTGAGTTCGATAGCTTCAGATGTCGCATTCGCGCCATTGCCACCAATCACAGGAATACGGCCTGCGGCAAACTTAACCGTTTGCGCGACCACAGTAACGTGCTCATTCATTGGCAGAGTCGCTGACTCGCCGGTAGTGCCCACGGCGACGATGGCGTCTGTGCCTTGGTCAATATGGAATTCGACTAACCTTTCAAGACTTGCAAAATCTACTGAGCCATCACTGTTCATTGGCGTGATTAAGGCTACGATGCTTCCGTTTATCATCTGACTTCCCCAAAATTTCAGGATTCGCTATGGTACTGATGCCAACCATTAATGACAAGCACTAACGGGGCTCTCAAATTGAATTAGTTATGGTAGCATTACATCCCGCACAAAAACTCGGCACTCAGTCTCGAGTTTTCGCTCTATGATATCGAAAAAGTGAGGACAATTCATGACCAATTTCCTGGTCGTAACCGCAATGGGCGTAGACCGTCCTGGACTCGTAAGTAAACTAGCTCGGCTTGCCAGCGACTGTGACTGCGATATCGTCGACAGCCGTATGGCATTATTTGGTAACGAATTTACCTTAATCATGATGTTGTCAGGTTCGTGGGCATCCATAACGAAAATTGAAAGCCTGCTCCCGAGTCTCAGTGTTGAATTAGAACTGATGACAGTGATGAAGCGCACCTCTAAACATACGCCGCAAAACTACCTTTCACGCCTTGAAGTGCGCTTTACCGGTAAGGATCAGCGCGGCACCATGAAGCTTATCACCCAGTTTCTCGCCGACCGTTCCTTAGACTTAGCCGCAGTACGCTCTTTCTCTGAAGAACTCGACAACGGTGAGCAAACCCAGACGATTTCGTTAACCATCAATATTCCTGAAAAAGTTGAACTAGAAAAGCTCGAAAAGAGTATCTATCAACTCTCTGAAGAAATGGCACTGGATTGCACCATTAGACGCATGGAAGGCACCACCTCAAGAAGCGATAGAGGATAATTGATGAACACATTAACCGCTGGCGCGAAAGCGCCGCTATTTACCCTTCAAGATCAACAGGGTAATGCTGTTTCCCTACAAGAATGCTTAACGCGCGGCCCGGTTTTAGTCTACTTTTACCCTAAGGCTTCAACCCCTGGTTGCACAGTGCAAGCCTGTGGTTTACGTGACAGCAAAGCTGAACTCGACAGCCACAAAGTCACCGTGCTTGGCATTAGCCCAGATCCCGTGGCTAAATTAGCTAAGTTTGCAGAAAAACAGTCGCTTAACTTTACCCTGCTCAGCGATGAAGACCATAGCGTGGCCGATGCCTTTGGCGTGTGGGGTGAGAAGAAGTTTATGGGCAAAATCTACGACGGAATCCATAGATTGAGCTTCCTCATCAATACCGACGGCACCATTGCGCACGTGTTCGATAAGTTTAAAACCAGCGACCATCACCAGGTCGTGCTGGCGCAAATTGCTGGTTAATTGCGCATTTTAGTGCCGTGTTAATGTCTCACGGCTCAACACAGCGTACAAAAAATTAGCAGTTGAACGCAAAAAGGCCCTTTATCAGGGCCTTTTTTCATGAATAATTTTCAGCTTGCGTCTAAAAATCAACCTGCTTTGTAGAATAAATTCAAGCGGATGCCGCTTAATCACCCACACTTATGCCAGATAAGGCCACATAATTGCCGCGGCGATGCTCCACATGGTCAACCAAATAAAGCGATCTAAGTATCGCCACGCCGCTGGGCGGCTAAATATCGGCGCCAATAAACGCGCACCAAAACTTAGGCTGAAGAACCAAATAAACGAAGCCAGTACCGCGCCCGCACCAAACCAAGGACGATGGGCATCTTCGAACTGAGTACTAATGCTCCCCAGCAGCACAACGGTATCTAAATAAAGGTGTGGATTAAGCAGGCTGATCCCAAGCGTGGTCAGCATGGCCTTACGCAAAGTGTCAGCATTTTGCGCATTGTCCATCTCCATCCCTTTAGCGACAAACGAGGCCTTAAGTGCATTCGCACCGTACCAAATCAAAAAGGCGGCACCACCAAAACTGGCCACATGTTTGATGGTCGGAAAGGCTTCGATAATGTGCCCAAGCCCCGCCACTCCCGCAGTGATCATTAAGGCATCGATGATTGAACAAAGCAGCGCAATCGGCAAAGGATAAGCTCGCTTAATCCCCTGCTTTAGCACAAAGGCATTTTGCGCCCCTACGGCAATAATCAAACTACCCCCTATGCCCATACCTTGTATAAACGCCGTTTGCATACCTACCTCTCATGTCTGAAGAAGGCGCTAGCATAGACAAAACAACAAAATTAATATAACTAATGTTTTTTATGTATCATAAGTAAAATTAATAATCTTAAGGACGGCAATCATGTTGGAATACGCCAATCTTAAAGCGCTTGCGGTCGTCGTCTCCGAAGGTGGCTTCGAGCGAGCCGCCAAGGTGTTGCATATCACCCAATCGGCGGTGTCACAGCGCGTCAGGCAATTAGAAGAACGAGTCGGCCAATCCTTACTTATTCGCTCAATGCCCGTGGTGGCGACTCCCACGGGTAAACGTTTATTGCGCCACTATTCTCAGGTGCAATTACTCGAGAGTGAATTAAGAGCCGAGTTAGATGCCGATGACCCTAACCATCCCACGACAGTGCGAATTGCCGTCAATGCCGACAGTTTAGCGACATGGTTTTTGCCCGCCTTGGCCGATATGTTCAGCCGCCATGCTTGGCTGCTGGAATTGATTGTTGATGATGAGTCATACACCCATCACCTATTGAAAAACGGTGAGGCCGTCGGTTGCGTGACCACAACGGCCAACCCCATGGCCGGTTGTAGCAGCGAGTTTTTAGGAACCATGGAATATATGTGCGTCGCCACCCCGGCATTTGCGGCGCGTTATTTCGAATGGGTAGAAAATAGCGATAATGTCGACGCTCAAATTACCCAAGCGCAGCTCGCGAAAGCCCCGGCCGTGGTGTTTTCAACCAAAGATAAAATGCATGAAAAGTATCTCGCCCAGTATTTTCAAATGCTGCCAGGCCAATGGTGGCAACACAGCATTCCCTCATCGGAGAGTTTTTTAGAGGCGATTAACTTAAGTCTGGGTTATGGTTTAGTGGGACACTTACAGGCAAAACCTTTGATAGACAAAGGCATATTGATTGAGCTCACCCCAGAAAAACGTATTCGAGTGCCCCTATATTGGCAACATTGGAATATAAAAGCCAAGCAAACGACCTTGGTGTATCGCGCCCTTGCCGCCACCGCGCAGCATCTATTACAGCAATAATGGGTACAGCAAGAGTGAGTAAAACAATTGTTAGTACAAATAGTTAGCGAATAAAAAAACTGAGCACTCAGGCTCAGTTTTGTTTTCTATGAGTTTTTACCTACTGCCAGCGGCTTAGGCTTCTGCCGAATCCGCCTTCACCTGCGTTATCGCCACGGGTTCAATCTCGGTTTTCGGCCAAGCATTGATCACCGCTTTCACCAAGGAGGCTAATGGAATGGCAAAGAACACGCCCCACACGCCCCATAAACCACCAAACACCAACACGGCGGCAATGATGATGACGGGGTGTAAATCCACCGCATCGGAAAACAAGATAGGCACCAGCACGTTGCCATCTAACGCCTGAATAATGCCGTAACCTAACATCAAATAACCAAACTCAGAGCTAAAGCCCCACTGGAAGAAGGCCACCAACATGATGGGTAGAGTGACTAAGGTCGCGCCCACATAGGGAATAAGCACCGACAAACCAGTCAACACCCCGAGTAAAGCCGAGTATCTCAGCCCCATAAAGGCAAAGAAGATGTAGCTCGCTACTCCGACAATCACAATCTCAATCACTTTACCGCGGATATAGTTAAAGATCTGCTGGTGCATCTCGAACCATACCTTACGAGCAAGCTGTCGATTAGTAGGGAAAAAACGTTTGCTGCCACTGATCAGTTGGTCTTTATCCTTCAGAAAGAAAAACACTAATAAGGGCACTAAAATGGCGTACACCATCAGCACCAATAACGAGGCAGAATAACCAATCAACTGCTTGGCAATATCGAGCAGATGCTGGGTATCTAGCAGTTTTTTAAGCTCGGCGACCATTAAATTGAGCTGCTCAGCACTGACAAACTGCGGATACTGGGTCGCTAATCCCTGCAAGGTTTGTAAGCCTTTGTCGATCATACTCGGCAAATCTGTCATCAGACTCACGCCTTGGCGCCACACGCTCGGGATAAGGCCAAAGGTCAGCAGCACCACTATCCCTAAAAACAGCACGAGTACTAAGGAAGCGCCCGTCGTGCGATTAATCCCCAATTTCAGCATTTGCGCCACGGGCCATTCGAGTAAAAAGGCCAGCACTAACGCCACGAGTAACGGCGCTAATAAGCCGCCCGCAAAATACAACACTAGGGCAAGGCCGACGAGAATGGCGAGCAACGTCACCGCCTGAGGATCGCTAAAGCGCTCTTGATACCAACGAGAGAAAAAACTAAACATGAATTCGTTCCAATGAGGTGATTGGCTTTCCGAAAACGCAGGAAAGATGCTTATGCTTTGGTGGTTAACCTTATCGCATCCGTTTTACTGTGTATATGCTTGAAAATCAGTTAACTGCTACCTATGACCGACACGTAAAGGCGAAGTTGCAACCCGCGATGCTAACTGGCCATTTTTACTGCGGCATTGAATCATGCTTTGTGCAGACTTATCCCTGCGATAAATCAACTTTTGTGATTAATAACCCTAACAGACTGGCGTCATCTTGCAATGTCACGACGGTATGCCCCTGTTTTTTAAAAAACGCGGGAACATCTCGGCGGGAACCTGGGTCTGAGAGTAGGATATGTAAGCTGTCGCCAGCAGACACGGACTTCAATGCAAGTTTGACCTTAACCAAGGGAACGGGGCAGCGAAATGATGTTAAATCAATAAAAATCATAATGAACTTGCTATGAATGAACTTGGGCTATTATCCTAAGTTGCAACTCAAACTACAAGCTAAGGGCTACCCTCGCCTTAGTTGAGACACTTAAAAGAAATAAAGGATCCACTTGCGTAATTTGACGTTTTTGACCCGATGTAAACCCCTTGCGGCGAGTGTGCTTTCATTAATGTTACTCGGTGGAGCCGCAAAGAGTTTTGCCAACAACGACTTGCCCGACTTGGGCACCGCCGCCGTCAATACCTTCAGCCTAGAAAAAGAAATGGTCTATGGCGATGCCTATATGCGCGTTATTCGCTCATCGGCGCCGATGCTGAACGATCCGGTATTGAGCCAATATTTGACTGAACTGGGCAATAAATTAGTCGCCCACGCCACGGGAGTTAAAACGCCCTTTTATTTCTTCTTGCTACAAAACGATGAGATCAACGCCTTCGCCTTTTTCGGCGGCCACGTTGCAGTCCACACAGGGCTATTCCTTAACGCCGATAACGAAAGTGAGCTGGCCTCAGTGCTCGGCCACGAAATTACCCACGTGACCCAACGTCACTTGGCGCGCTCCCTCGAAGCACAGCAAAAAAGTGGTCCTGCGACCGTTGCAGGCCTACTGGGGGCGATTTTATTAACCATCGCCGTGCCTCAGGCGGGGATGGCCGCGCTGGCAACCACTCAAGCCATGGCGACCCAATCAAAAATCAACTATACCCGTCTGCATGAAAAAGAAGCCGACCGGATTGGCATGCAGATTTTGGTCGATGCGGGCTTTGACCCCAATGCGGCCGCAGATTTCTTTGGTAAACTCGCCAGTCGCTACCGTTTTACCACCACGCCGCCGCAAATGTTGCTGACTCACCCATTACCCGAGTCACGGATCTCCGAGGCGCGGGATCGCGCCCACCAGTATCCACACCGCTATGTGCCGGATAATCTCAACTTCCAGCTCGCCAAAGCCCGTATTCAGGTGCGTTTTTCCAGTTACAGCGACGATGCGGTATTGAGCATGTTTGAAAAGCAGCTCAATAAGCAAACCTACGGCTTTAAAGAGGCCGCGCTCTACGGCAAAGCCTTAGCGCTGTTTAGATTGAAGAAATTTGATGAGTCCGAAAAGATTATCGATGAGCTATTAAAAATCGATGATAACAACTTGTTTTATATCGATACTAAGACGGATTTGCTCAACGAGCGCAAGGATTTTGCTCAGGCGACTAAGTTACTCGAAGCCCAGCGTAAGATGAAACCCACATCGCAGGTGATTAACGCGAACTTGGCCAATATCTATATTGAGGCCGGAGAGCCAGCTAAGGCTATCCCACTGCTGGAAGACATGATTTTCCTCGATAAGCAAAATCAACTTCCCTATCAACTGCTCAATCTTGCCTATAAAAAATTGGGCAATCAGGGCATGGAGTATTTTTCCAATGCTGAGTTAATGGCGCTAGGCGCTAACTATAAGGGCGCTATCGATCAATTGAACTTTGCCTACCGCGCTTCGGAAGGCAATCCATTACAACTGGCACGAATCGAAGCACGTATCCGCCAATTTAAACAAGCGGATAAAGAGATGGATGCCCTGAAGTAAAATAGCCATTTTATCTCTATCCCTTATAATCGCGCCCCGAACACCCTGACGGGGCGCTGTTTTTTCTGCTATCATCCGCGCCATTGTTTTAGCCGATTGAGCATAAGTACTATGACCCAAGCAACGATTTACCATAACCCACGTTGTTCAAAGAGCCGCGAAACCTTAGCCCTACTCGAGCAACAAGGCTGCGATATCACAGTCGTTGAATACCTTAAGAATCCACCAAGCGCCGCTGACATCCGTGGGATTTTAGCCACTATCAAACTCAGCGCCCGTGAGTTAATGCGCACTAAGGAAGACGAGTATCAAGCACTGGGTCTCGCCAATCCGGCATTAACCGAAGAGCAACTTATCGATGCCATGGTCAAGACGCCAAAATTGATTGAACGCCCAATCGTACTGGCCAATCAACAGGCTGCCATTGGTCGTCCACCGGAAAATGTACTGAACATTCTCTAATCTTCGGCCATTTCACCATCATTCGATGCGATTAAAATAGGAACATCATGACCTCAAGCACTCTGCTGACACTGAGCCGTTTAGGCTACCTTGCCCTCGTTCTCCTGCTGGGCGGTTGGTTTATTGGTCAGGGCATCAATGGGGAATACACCTTATTATTCAGCCTGCTTTGGCTAGTGCCTTTATTGTTGCCTGTAAGAGGCATTTTAAAGGGCAACCCGTACACCTACGCTTGGGCCAGCTTTATTTTATGCTTATATATGCTGCACGCCCTCACCTTGTTGTACGTCACAACCGATGCATTGGCCTTTGCTATTATTGAAGTCCTGCTGATTGGCGCGTTGTTAGTCGCGTTCCCGTTTTATGCTCGTATCCGTGGACGTGAACTAGGCTTGGGCCTTAAGAAAAAGTCCGACAAGCAAGACTGATTGTGAGATCCAATCAATCTCATCGCTGGCAGCGAACAACAAGTCACGATTAGCCAGTGCCGATGAGCAAGTTCCGATGAGTAAGCGCGGTTCGGTTTTAATACCGCTCCGCGCTCTTGGATTCGAGAAGTCGTGATTCAAAACATCATGACGCTATAAATTCTAACCCCGCTTTATAACCTTCACTCACAGCCAAACATGCTGCTGTATTAATCCCTTTTCGGTACGACTCCAACTCTGCAAATTGACAACATTTAACCTACCTTTCATCACTTTTTGTAACCAAAAGAGCGTGCTATAGTCGGCTGATATGCCAAGGAATGACAGTCAATCAAGCCTGTCATACTACAAAAACAATAACATAGCGTTAATTGGAGTGAGTCATGATGGGAATATGGGTTCCAATGCGTCGATTGAGTATTATCGCGGCGACCGTCGCTCTCAGTGCCTGTGGAGGCGGTGGTGGGGATAATAATGATGGTGGTGGTACTGTCACCCCACCAACCACTAACGTGCCACGATGCGCTACAGTGACTGCGCTCATCACCACAGACTCAGGCGCCATCCGCTTTAAAACAGAGCCCCAATATGTGGCGGGACAATCCAGTGCCATTATTGCCAGCCTAGGTAATCGCGATTCACAGGATCTCACCTTCCGCTGGCAACAGTTAGAAGGCCCCAGCATTGAACTCGTGAGTCAAAATAGCCCGGTATTAGCCTTCGATATCCCCACAGCGGGCAGCTACCGTTTTAGCCTACATATCAGCGGCAGCAATATCGATGAAACGGCTGAAATAGCGATCAATGCCGACAGCAGTGCTGGGGCAATGCTGAACATTCGTCAAGATCATCAAGCCGTTGAGGGGAACGATGTCAGCCTACGCATCGCTCAACAAGCGGGCCTCAGTGCATCAAACATCAATTGGTGTATCGCCGAGGGCCCCAGTGTCAGTCTCGATATCAGCGATCCCTTTAGACCCCTATTTACTGCGGCCACTGTTGCTCAAGATACCTTAACCCGCCTTAGGGCATCGGCCACGATTAACGGTAATACCGTGACAGATGAAGCCTATGTGCTCACCACGGCGGTGCCCACAATAAGCTCAACCTACTTCGATACACCTGTGGCACGCACCCACGCTTACCATCCCGCTTCTCCCTATGCCAGCGCCTTAACGAGCTGTGTGTACTCAAATCAGTTAAAAGAAGCTTGTACTATCAATCAATTACCGCTAATCGGCCAAGTATCAAATACGCTCGATGTCGACACTATTCTCGATCGCGTCTTAGTGTCCCACGATTGGATGGGAGACAATTTCGAAGCATTTTTACGTCAAATGGACCCAAACAGCGATTTTGCCCGTCTGCTACAATCGGTCACCGCCGTGGTGATCAGTTATGATGTGCGCCCCTCGTTTTATTGGGTCGTCACAGGGGCGATTTATCTAGACCCTAATGATTTGTGGCTCACGCCAACCCAGCGCGACACTATAAATGAGGCGCCGGATTATCGCAGCGACTTTGGCAGCGAGCTCAATTTCCTCATGCCGTGGCGTTACGTTAAAAATAACCAATATGCTTCACAGGGATTCCCAATCACGACGCGCGCCACCCGCACGCTCAGCCAGATTAATCCCGATCTCGCTTCACTCTTGTACCATGAGCTCGCCCACGCTAATGACTTCTTCCCAAGAAGCATACACGCCACGCTCACTGGCCCCAGATTGTTGGACGACTATAGCCGCCGAAATGCCAATAAGAGTTTGATATCCGATCAAGTGAGTCGTAGCTATCCCCTCACCAGCACCGAAATGACAGGCCTTGCGGCGGTGAGCTTCTTGGGCGCGAAAGCCACTGCAACCCAAAAAGCCTATCAACCTTCCGATGTGAGTACGTTTTTCTCCGGTGACATCGCCAATGACTTTTACAACTATTCCAGTACCCGTGAAGACGCGGCGATGTTGTTTGAAGAAGCCATGATGAGTTACCGCTACCAAATCCAGCGCGATGTGGCCGTCACTAACCTACCCGCCGTACTCACGGCAGATACAGTGATTGTTGACTGGGGACAAAGGGGACGAATTGGTGATGATAGTCTGGCAAACCGAGCCGCCTTGGTGATCGATGGCATGCTGCCAGAGCTTGACGGCATCAGCCTGCTCACGAGCCTACCCGAGCCCATTGTTATGACTCAAGGCCAAAGCTGGCGCCAAACCCTGGGGATTTCACCCAATACCACAGTGAAAGGACTACAAGGAGTTGCGGCAAGTAGCGAAACGCTTACCGAACCAAAGCTCCGTTTCAGTGGCGATCGTCACCGTCATCCACAACAGTGATTTGAACAGTGATTTGGATTGCTAAATCGGCAGATACACTAAGCTCAAGCCTGTTAGCAGACCTAAGTTAAAGATTAATAGAGATAAAAAAGCCCGTCGTGATACGACGGGCTTTTTGTTAACACTAAATGTTTATTAACACAGACTTCCGATTAACAGTAACTAACTGTAAGCCAATGCGATTACAGGTGGAGCATTTCTTTAGCAAAAGGAATCGTGAGCTTGCGCTGATGTACTAAGGATGCCTTATCCAGTTTATCTAACACATCAAACAAGGTACGCAGGTCCCTTGCCATACGATTAAGCAAAAACCGACCCACGTCTTCGGGCAACTGTAATCCGCGCATCGCCGCACGGCGTTGCAATGCCGCTAACTTTTCATCATCGGCCATGGGTTGCAGCTGATAATTGAGTCCCCACTGCATTCTGGAAACTAAATCGGGCAATAAGAAGCCTGCATCCGCGGGCGCCGAACGGCCGCTAACCACCAGCGCACAACGCTTGTTCTCAGCGACACGATTGTATAAATCGAATATGGCTTCTTCCCAAATCGGGTGACCCGCAATGTCATCCACATCGTCGATGCAGATCAAATCGAGCTGCTCCAAGCCCTCCAACAGCGCGGTCGAGATACTCGCATGAATGCCAAGGGGAAGGTAAAAACTGCGGCGGTCGAGTTCATTGGCATGGGCACAGGCGGCGTGCATTAAGTGAGTCCGACCCGATTTCACTGGTCCCCAGACATAAATAGCGGCTTCACCTTGGCCTTCGGCATTGGCGCGCAGCTTTTGTATAAGTTCATCATTACCCGCTGCCGGATAATAACTGTTAAAGGTTTCATCATCCGGTAAGTAAACCGGTAACGACAGTTGTAGCGGTGAGTTTAAAGGCACTCGTACGTCTCAATATCAATAAATTATCGACTCCCCCACATGACTGAGCACGTATGCCCAGTCACGACGAGGGAAGTTTAAGGTAACCGCCATTGGTAGACAGTTTTACCCGCAGGGCTGGCACCGGCAGAAAATTCCCCTGGTGCCACCACCGAAATTCGCGGCTCTAGACTCAGTAAACGCTCAAAGTCGGTCTGAGAACCAAATAAATCCAAGGAAAACGTCGCGGTATTACCTTGGATGCGCGACAGAGTCGCATTTTTAACTGCACTGAGTTGCTTTAAGTATTTTTCAACTTCAACCAACTGCGCCATTTTATCAATGTTCACGAAGGTCACACTGGCGCCGACCTGCTCGCCCGAATCGGCGATGGCGTACTTAGTAAAATAGTAATCGCCTAGCGCCGCCATCATCGCGGTGATCGCCTGCGCGCTATTCTCTGCCGTACCATTAAAGCTAAACAGTGGCGGCGTTAACGAGTCGATCGTAGCCTTGGTATACAGGTTTAAGCGGTAACGCACTTGGTTTCCCGCAGGGTCAATAGCAACGAGGGCTAAGAAGTCGGCTTGATAACGTCCCGAGACACTGGCAACGATATCGGCAAACATGCCTTTGACATCATTGGGATTGATGCCCATCAATTCATCGAGATCGAGGATCGGCAGCAAGACAGGAATACCGCGTTCATCGGAAAAAGTCGTAAATGCCTGACGCTCGGCTAAGGTCGATGAATCACTCAGTAAAATCGTGTCACCTTCACTTGGCATGGCAACCCAAAAGAGCGTCAGCGGACGTTGAATGCCCCACACAGGTAATTGGGCCTGACGTAACAGGGTAATAATGCGGCGATGTTCAAAGTTGGCTTTTAACAACAGTTGGCCATTTTGCTCAAAGTAACCAAACTGGCTGAGCAGTGCATCAGGATTAGCCAGTTGCGATTGGATAACGCCGTTATCTAAAGAGCGTGCTGTCCCAGTATTCTTAATGATCACTTTTTCCAGCGCGGCTTTAAGGGCTTTATTCCGCTCAGGCACGGCGCGGGAAGCCACGGGCACATCGGCTTCATCTAATTTACTCACTTCAACAGCTTGCAGGCTATTAACGGTAAACAGGCAGTATAAAAACGCGAGTAAGCTTGGCTTTAATAGGAATTTCAGCATCTTTGAGTAGTTGAAGTAACGTCAGATAGTGCAAATTGTACCATAGTTAGCGCCTTTAGCGAGTCTTGGGGAGATTTCCAGCACGGATTAAGTGCTGCCACTTGCTTTGGCAATAAAACAGTGATCCTCACCTACAAACGAGCCATTTTATAAGGAACATATAGCAACAAACTGTTATCATCTCGCGGTTTACCCTAAATTTACGAGAATAATAAATGAAACGACTCGCTATTCCGCTTCAGGGCGCACAAATGCTGTTTGTTGCATTTGGCGCCCTAGTGCTAATGCCGCTACTCACGGGGCTTGATACCAGTGTCGCCCTGTTTACTGCGGGTATTGGTACGCTATTATTTCAGTTGATCACGAAACGCCAAGTCCCTATCTTCCTCGCCTCCTCCTTCGCTTTTATTGCTCCAATTCTGTATGGAGTACAAACCTGGGGGATCCCATCAACCATGGGCGGCATCATTGCCGCGGGTCTAGTGTATGTGCTCCTTGGGGCACTCGTTAAAGTGCGCGGCACCGACTTTATCCATCGACTGCTTCCACCTGTGGTGGTTGGCCCAGTGATTATTATCATTGGTCTAGGTTTAGCGCCTGTGGCGGTGAATATGGCACTGGGTAAAAGTGGAGATGGCAGTTTAACGCTCGTCCCCACCAATACGGCTTTGATTATTTCCCTCGCCTCACTCTGTACTACCATAGCTGTGGCTATTTTTGCCAAGGGCTTACTTAAAGTCATGCCGATTCTGGCGGGGATTGTGGTGGGTTATGGCCTAAGTCTTGCCTTTGGTATCGTGGATTTTGCAGTGGTTACCGCGGCAAGCTGGATTGCTATTCCGAAATTTGTCGCGCCCGAATTTAACTGGCATGCCATCGCCTTTATGATCCCAGTTGCGATTGCGCCTGCGGTTGAACATATTGGTGATATTCTGGCGATTTCTAACGTCACGGGTAAAGACTTTATGAAAAAACCCGGCCTGCATCGTACCTTAACCGGTGACGGCGTCGCGACAATTGCCGCAGCAGCCTTCGGCGGTCCGCCAAACACGACTTATTCTGAAGTGACAGGCGCTGTGACTTTAACCCGTAACTTCGACCCCAAAATCATGACGTGGACGGCAATTACCGCCATTACCTTAGCCTTCGTGGGTAAGTTAGGCGCCCTGATGCAAACCATTCCCGTCCCTGTGATGGGCGGCATCATGTGTTTGCTCTTTGGCTCTATCGCCGCGGTGGGCTTAAATACCCTAATCCGTAATCACGTGGATTTATCCGAGCCACGTAACTTAAGCATTGTCGGCGTGACCCTGGTATTTGGTATCGGCGGTATGGCCTTTGGCATCGGCTCCTTCAGCCTCACGGGCATCAGCCTTTGTGGTATTGTGGCCATCACCATGAATCTGTTGTTACCCGCGAGCAAACACCACGAGCGTGACGCTGCCTCGCACTAAATAGTGTGATGCAGCGCAGTAGTTCATCACTTATCGCCTAATCCTTATGTTAGGATCTGGCAACAAAAAAGCCGCTAAGTTATTTACTTAACGGCTTTTTTATTATTCTTTCATCACTTTTGCGCGTGATTACTCTGCGGTTTTGTATTTATCAGCAGTCGCTTTGATTAACGGCTGTAATTCACCTTTTTGGTACATATCAACCACGATATCACAACCACCAATCAGCTCGCCTTCAATCCACAATTGTGGGAAAGTTGGCCAGTTTGCATACTTAGGTAATTCAGCACGGATATCTGGGTGCTGGAGAATATCCACAAATGCAAACTGCTCGCCGCAGTTGATCATGATTTGTGCTACCTGAGATGAAAAACCACAGCTTGGTAATTTAGGAGAACCCTTCATGTATACGATGATTGGGTTTTCAGCGATTTGCTGTTTAATTTTCTCTACTGTTTCCATTTTAATTCCTAAGTACGATG